>Ga0209085_1000254_pt1 | contig 40725 bp, 36 predicted proteins | sample C_131016_EF_Meta_FD_187310 | JGI IMG/M metagenome (GOLD analysis project Ga0209085, IMG submission 187310) | Freshwater microbial communities from Lake Croche, Canada to study carbon cycling - C_131016_EF_MetaG (SPAdes) (version 2) | ecosystem: Environmental > Aquatic > Freshwater > Lake...
TTTGTTTTTGAGCCAGCTCTTTAAGGGGTTCACCCCTTTGGGGATGGCACGCATGGCAAACACACCAATGCCGTGCAAGGGAGAGACGCCTAGGCGACAGTAGACCTCGTGCTGGAGGTGCTCGAACAGAGCCATTTTGGTTTTTTTGTTGGAAGTAGACAATTTAAATTCCTTGAGCAAACCAGATTGGAGGGTGATTTGTAAGACGTGTACGGTTTGATGACGAGGGTTCAAAGCGGGCCATGGCCCGAGGATGTTTGGGCTCAGATGACTTTCAAATCAATGGAGCCAATGCCTTCAACATAGCCATGTAAATGGTCGCCCCTCACCACCGCATTGACACCTTCTGGTGTGCCAGTGAAGATCAAGTCGCCTGCTTTCAATTCCCAAGCAGATGACAGGTGCTCGATGGTTTCGTGGATGTTCCAAATGAGCTTGTTGATGTGGCTGCTTTGGCGATCTTGACCATTGACGCTTAAGAAAATTTTAGCTTGCTCGAGGTCGTGGACGGCTTGTTTTTCAACGATGGGACCCATGGGAGAGCTCAAATCAAAAGATTTGCCAATGTCCCACGGCCGACCTTGTTTTTTCATGTCATTTTGTAAGTCGCGCCTTGTCATGTCCAGGCCGACAGCATAGCCAAATATATGTTGTTCAGCGTCTTGGGCTTGGATATTTTTGCCCCCAACTCCAATGGCCACCACCAATTCAATCTCGTGGTGAAAATTTTGCGTCAGGCTGGGGTAGGGCAACTCACCGGTGGTGCCGTTGGCAACATAAATCAAGGAGTCGGTTGGTTTTAAAAAGAAAAAAGGAGCCTCCCGACCTGTGTATCCCATCTCCTTGGCATGCTCCTCGTAGTTTCTCCCGACGCAATAAATTCTGTGAATGGGAAATGATTTGTCGCTGTTGACAACGGGTACGGCAAGGGTCGCTTGGGGCGAATGGGTAAAGTTCATTTGAATAGGTGTTCTAAAAAAGGGGCAACGACCATCGAAGAGCAATGGCAGTGAAGAGGTAGTTTAGCGCCTAAGCAAACATTTTCAAAGCAACTCGGCCTCACATGGGTAAAGTTCTGTAACATGGATCTCATGGGCTTTCTGACTTTTCTTGCCAATGAACCCTCCAACACCAAATGACACAACGGCCTTTTGGCGACCTGACTGGGGCTTAGAGCGCTTGGGTGTTCGCATGCATTTAAGCTTTCGCTCGGGTGGCGTCTCCCAAGCGCCCTATGACAGTTTGAATTTAGGCTTGCATGTGGGGGATGACCCCCTTTTGGTGCACGTCAACAGAGGGATTTTTCAAGAGCACTTGGGGGTACCTGCGGTCTTTATGGATCAAAAGCATGGCATTGATATCCTAGAAATAGGCCCTTCAAGCCCAAGTGGGCTGTGCGCCGATGCCGCGTTCACCACCCACGCTGGCGTCGCATGCACCATGATGGTGGCCGATTGCATGCCCTTGTTGCTGGCCGATGAAAGGGGGCGAATGGTTGGCGCAGTGCATGTGGGATGGCGAGGCTTGGTGGGTTTGGGCGAGAGGTCGACGCTATTGGCTCAAAGCGTGGTTGAAAACGCTCACCGCGTGATCAGCAGCTCATTGGGCAGAAGGTTTGATCAACCCGCAAGTCGACTTTATGCTTGGCTGGGTCCGTGCATCGGACCGAGCACCTTTGAAGTCAGTTGGGAGGTTGTGGCGGCTTTTAAGCAAAAGGATCCCTTGTATTTGCAGGCCTTTGAGCCCCATCCGCTGCACAAGAACAAGTGGTTGGCCGACTTACCTCAGCTGGTCCGCCTTCAGCTCAAGGGTTTGGGTGTTTGCGATCTTTGGGGCAATGACGGGTCAAGTCAATGGTGCACGGTGAGCCGCCCTGATCTGTATTTCTCACACCGACGCGATCGTGTCAGTGGTCGATTTGCGGCCAGCATTTGGATGGAGCCCGGGCTCACTTTGGATCTCAAACTCTAAAATGTCAGCCGATTAACTGAGATACTTGTTCATTGTCTGATGAAAAAGAAATTTTTCCCCACTTGAGACGTTTTTATGCCCAAATCCGCCGGTTCATCCAAGTCACCCAAATCACCCAAACCCAACGTCTTGCCTCATGATGCCTTGGATCCCATGTCCGCCATGAAGCACTCGTTGGAGCAATTTGTAGCTTTTTTCCAAGCCAAGGGGTCTGAGCTTGCTCGCCCGGGGGCCACGCCCCTTGAGCTCGACGTTGGCAAGTTGGAGCAGTTGCAAAGTGAATTCATTGAGCGTGCCTCACAACTGTGGAACGACAGTCTGCACAACTCCATTCAATTGAAGGACAGAAGATTCAGCTCAGAGGCTTGGAGCGCTCAGCCTTCATCAAAATTTTTGGCAGCCATGTACCTCTTGAATGGGGAGTTTTTGCAAAAAATGGTGCAGGCTGTGAAAGCGGATCAAAAGACCTTAGCGCGTTTGAGTTTCGCGGTTGAACAATATGTCGCGCTCGCCTCGCCAAGCAACTTTTTACCCCTCAATCCAGACGCCATGAAAAAAGCCATGGACAGCGATGGGTTGTCTATCTCTAAGGGGCTACAAAATCTTTTGCACGATGCGCAACAAGGCCACGTCTCCATGACCGATGAGAGCGTCTTTGCAGTGGGTCAAAATGTGGCGCTCACCAGCGGACAAGTCGTTTATGAAAACCCCTACTTTCAGTTGATTGAATATGCACCTTTGACCCAAGAGATCTTTGAGCGACCCTTGCTCTTGGTGCCACCGTGTATCAACAAGTTTTATATTTTGGATCTCAAGCCAGAAAACTCATTGATCAGGCATGCGGTGGCCAATGGACACAGAACCTTCGTGGTGAGTTGGGTCAACCCCAAAGAGGACATGGCGCAAGCCACTTGGGATGATTACATCGAGCATGTGGTTTTGAAAGCCATCGAGGTCACCCAGGCCATCAGCTCGTCCAAGACCCTGAATGCCTTGGGATTTTGCGTGGGCGGTACGCTCCTCACCAGCGCTTTAGGGGTTTTGGCGGCAAAGGGAAAGCATCCCATTGAGAGCCTCACGCTGCTCACCACCTTGGTGGACTTCACCCATACGGGTGTCCTTGACGTCTTTATCGATGAAGTCATGGTCAAGTTCAGAGAACTTCAATACGCCAACGGCGGCTTGATGTCAGGAAAAGACTTGGCTCAAACATTTAGTTTTTTGAGGCCCAACGATTTGGTGTGGAATTATGTCGTGAACAACTATTTGAAGGGCGAGGCGCCTCCTCCTTTTGATTTGTTGTACTGGAACAGCGACGCGACCAATTTGCCAGGCCCCATGTTTGCCTGGTACTTGAGAAACATGTACCTTGAGAATTTGCTCATTGAGCCTCATGCATTGACGGTTTGTGGGCAAACGTTGGATTTATCCAAGATCAAATCTCCCGTCTACATTTATGGCTCCAAGGAGGACCATATCGTGCCGATCGACGCCGCTTATGCATCGACCCAGGTCTTCAAGGGTAAAAAAAGATTTGTGATGGGGGCCTCGGGCCATATCGCTGGGGTCATCAATCCGCCATCCAGTCGAAAGAGAAGCCACTGGGTGAATTCAAAATCAAGCTTTCCTTCAAGCTTAGAAGATTGGGTTGCGCAAGCCAAGGAGGTTCCAGGCAGTTGGTGGGATGACTGGATGAGTTGGTTGTCGCAGCATGCTGGCCCACGTGGGCTTGCGCCAAGGAAGCAGGGCAACAAAACCTATCAGCCCATTGAGCCCGCTCCTGGACGTTATGTGGCCGTGAAGATCTGAACCTCGGGTTTGTTGGTGGTCAAGCGCTGTTTTTTTTGATCAAAGGCATGTTAGATTCACTCAAGAGGTTTGAGGTCAAACGTTCTTGCAGGATTTTTTTTATTCAAAACTGATTTTTTGGGAGTTTGATTCATGAAAGATATTGTCATTGTTTCTGCCGCTAGAACAGGCGTAGGCAAGTTTGGAGGTTCTTTGGCGAAAGTGGCCGCACCAGATTTGGGTGCGGTGGTGATCAAGGAGGTTTTAGCTCGAGCCAAGCATTTGGATCCAGCTTTGATTGGTGAAGTCATCATGGGCCAAGTTTTGGCTGCAGGATCAGGTCAAAATCCCGCACGACAAGCTTTGATGAAGGCTGGTATTCCCCAGGAAGTGCCTGCCTTGACGATCAATGCGGTGTGTGGCTCAGGCCTTAAGGCGGTGATGTTGGCCGCTCAAGCCATCGCATGGGGGGACAGTGAGATCGTGATTGCCGGAGGGCAAGAAAACATGAGCGCGTCACCTCATTTGCTTCTCGGCTCTAGGGATGGTCAGCGCATGGGTGACTGGAAAATGGTCGACTCCATGATTGTGGATGGCTTGTGGGACGTTTATCATCAATACCACATGGGCATCACCGCTGAAAATGTGGCCAAGGCCAACGGCATCACCAGGGAAATGCAAGATGCTTTGGCCCTGGGCTCGCAACAAAAAGCAGCGGCAGCGCAAGAGGCGGGTCGATTTGATGCTGAAATTGCTTCGGTTTGGATTGCTCAAAGAAAGGGCGACCCGATTGAATTCAAGGCCGATGAGTACATCAACAAAAAGACCAATGCCGAAGCGCTAGCGGGTTTGCGCCCAGCCTTTGACAAAGCTGGGTCGGTCACTGCAGGCAATGCCTCGGGCATCAACGACGGTGCTGCTGCGGTGATGGTCATGTCTGCCCAAAAGGCGGCGGCTTTGGGGCTCACGCCCTTGGCTCGGATTGCCTCTTTTGCCACCAGTGGTTTGGATCCCGCTTTCATGGGCATGGGCCCTGTACCCGCTTCTCAAAAAGCGTTGAGCCGAGCTGGGTGGGGTGTGGATTCGGTCGATGTGTTTGAGCTCAACGAGGCGTTTGCGGCACAGGCCTGTGCCGTGAACCAGTCCCTTGGGATCGATCCCGCCAAAGTCAATGTCAACGGGGGTGCGATTGCCATTGGGCACCCGATTGGTGCCTCAGGCTGCCGGATCTTGGTCTCCTTGTTGCATGAGATGGTTCGCTCCAATGCAAAACGCGGCTTGGCTGCTTTGTGTATCGGTGGGGGCATGGGGGTTTCTTTGACCTTAGAGCGCTGAGCGCTTGGGCGGTTGAAGGTTGATTTTTTAATTCTGAACAACATTTAAATAAAGAGAGACATTTATGAGTAAAAAGGTAGCTTATGTCACAGGCGGAATGGGTGGTATTGGGACAGCCATTTGTCAAAAACTTCACAAAGACGGTTTTTTGGTCATCGCCGGATGTGGACCCACCCGTGACTTTGTGAAATGGATCAATGAGCAAAAACAGTTGGGTTTTGATTTTCACACGTCCGTTGGCAACGTCAGTGAGTGGCAGTCCACGGTCGAGGCCTTTTCTAAGGCCAAGGCGGAGTTTGGTCCCATTGATGTTTTGGTCAACAATGCTGGTATCACCAGGGACAAAATGTTCCTCAAAATGACCAGAGATGATTGGGACGCGGTGATTGACACCAATTTGAACTCGATGTTCAATGTCACCAAACAAGTGGTTGGCGATATGGTTGAAAGAGGCTGGGGCCGAATCATTCAAATCTCATCCGTGAACGGAGAAAAAGGGCAGTCGGGTCAAACCAATTATTCCGCTGCAAAAGCGGGCATGCATGGTTTTACCATGGCCTTGGCCCAAGAGATGGCCAGCAAAGGGGTGACTGTCAACACGGTGAGTCCAGGCTACATCGGGACCGACATGGTCAAAGCCATTCGCCAAGATGTCTTGGACAAGATTGTTGCCACCATTCCTGTCAAGCGATTGGGTACGCCTGATGAAATTGGCTCTATCGTCGGTTGGTTGGCCAGTCAAGAGTCGGGCTTTACGACGGGTGCTGACTTCTCTTGCAACGGTGGACTGCACATGGGTTGAGCTTCTTTGCAAGCTGCTTGTGATGCAATTGCTTCATGTAGCAGAATTCAAGCCTTTGAAGTACCTTGTGCGCTTCAAAGGCTTTTTTGCTCTTGGGGCTTGTGGGTGCAAAGAGGACATCGATAAAAGCTATGGGATGCGACTAAAATGCGTAGGGGTTTTTAAGCCAACAAGTCTTCTTTAATTTTGCCCCTGTTTTTTACCAATGATCAACAACACCCCAATCGACGCCTCTCTTGATTTGAGTTTTCAGCGACAAGTAGACGTGTCCAAAGAGTTGATTTGGCGTGCATGGACAGAGCCTGAGTTGCTTAAAATCTGGTTTTGCCCCAGGCCTTGGAAAACCATAGAGTGTGAAATTGATTTGCAGCTCGGTGGTGTTTTTAAAACAAGCATGCAGTCGCCAGAGGGTGTTTTGGTGGCGAATGAGGGCTGTTTCTTAAATGTCCAAAAAAACAAGCAACTGGTGTGGACCAATGCATTGCTGCCTGGGTTCAGGCCCAAGCAAGCCAACAGTCTTGATGTGGATGCAGCGAATTTTTTCTTTACGGCGACCCTCCATTTGGAGGACCATGTGGGCGGTACAACTTACACGGCTCTTGTGAGGCATGCCGATCAGAAAGCTTGCGACTTGCACAAGGCCATGGGTTTTGAGCAGGGATGGGGCATTGCATTGGATCAGTTGATCGAGATGCTCAGACAAGGCATTTGATCCAAGCATGCGAAACAATCGACATCTCTTGAGCGTGGCGCCTATGATGGACTGGACCGATAGGCATTGTCGATATTTCCATCGTTTGATCACGGGTCAAACCCTTTTGTACACCGAAATGGTCACCACTGGCGCCTTGCTGTTTGGAGACCAAGCGCGACATTTGGACTTTGACGCGCTTGAGCATCCTGTGGCGCTTCAGTTGGGTGGCTCGGAGCCAGAGGACTTGGCCAAGTGCGCTAAGTTGGGTCAAACTTGGGGTTATGATGAGATCAACCTCAATTGCGGATGCCCTTCCGAACGAGTGCAGCGGGGTGCCTTTGGCGCTTGTTTGATGAACGAGCCTCAAACGGTGGCCAATGGGGTCAAAGCCATGCTCGATGTGGTGGACTTACCCGTCAGCGTTAAGCACAGAATTGGCATCGATGAAGAAGAACGCTACGATTTTGTTCGCGACTTTGTTGGTGTGGTGAGCGAGGCTGGGTGTGAGGTTTTTATTGTCCACGCAAGAAATGCCGTTTTAAAGGGGCTCAGTCCCAAAGAAAATAGAGAAATTCCTCCATTGCGGTACCCGGTGGTGCATCGGTTGAAAAAAGATTTTCCGAATTTAAAATTTATCTTGAACGGTGGCCTGCAAAACAATGCCCAAATTACCCTTCAAGGCCCTCATGTTGATGGTGTGATGGTCGGGCGAGCGGCCTACCACACCCCTTATATGATGCGGGCTTGGGACGAGTGGTTCCAGTTTGGAGCACTGAGCCGTGACTTGGCTTCAGAGGAAAATGTGGTCTCCCATGAGGATCGGCTCAACATTGAATTGCAAATGGCCACCTACATGGCCTCTCAGTGCAAATCAAAGGACATCTCTTGGCTTTCAATGGCGCGCCATATGTTGGGTCTTTGGCATGGGCAACCAGGGGCTAGGCTTTGGAGGCAAGTCTGGAGCGATTCTCGTTTGAAGGATCTGAGCCCACTGGAGGTCATGAAAAAGGCCACTTTTGCTCGAACGACGATCAAAAAAAGCGAGAGCGAGTTGGGGCATGCATGAAAATTGTTCTTTTTGTAATTTTTAATACACAATGGAATCAACTTTCTTTTGTGCTCAAGCAAACATGGGGCAAGCATTCAAAGTCAATTTGAACTTGGAAAAAAATGACGCAACACCATCAACCCTTTAAGCCATCAAATTTAGAAGATTGGCAAGAAGCCGCAAAAAAATCTGCACCTCAGTCTGATTTAAAGGCTTTGAATTGGATCACCCCTGAGGGTATTGAGGTCAAGCCCTTGTACACCTCCCAAGACCTCAAAGGTCTGGCCCACGCCGACACCTTGCCAGGCTTTGAGCCGTATTTAAGAGGACCGCAAGCGACCATGTATGCGGTGCGGCCTTGGACCATTCGTCAATATGCGGGTTTTTCTACTGCCCAAGAGTCCAATGCCTTTTATAGAAAATCCTTGGCTGCTGGCGGCCAAGGGGTCTCCGTGGCTTTTGACTTGGCCACTCACCGTGGGTATGACTCAGATCACCCCAGGGTGACGGGCGACGTTGGTAAAGCAGGCGTTGCTATTGATTCCGTCGAGGACATGAAAATCTTGTTTGATCAAATTCCTTTGGACAAGGTGTCGGTTTCCATGACGATGAATGGCGCCGTGCTTCCTGTCTTGGCGGGGTATATTGTGGCAGCCGAAGAAAGTGGCGTACCTCAAGAGAAGTTGTCTGGAACCATTCAAAACGATATTTTGAAAGAGTTCATGGTGCGCAACACCTATATCTACCCGCCAGAGCCTTCGATGCGCATCATCGGTGACATCATTGCCTATACAGCGCAAAAGATGCCCAAATTCAATTCCATATCGATCTCTGGCTACCACATGCAAGAGGCTGGAGCCAATCAAGCCCTTGAGCTGGCCTTCACCTTGGCCGATGGCATGGAGTACGTAAAACTTGCGTTGGGCAAGGGTTTGAACATCGATGATTTTGCCGGTCGATTGTCTTTCTTTTGGGCCGTTGGCATGAACTTTTACTTAGAAATTGCCAAAATGCGTGCGGCTCGTCTTTTGTGGTGTCGAATCATGAAGGATTTTGGTGCCCAGTCGCCCAAAAGCTTGATGCTCAGGACCCACTCACAAACTTCAGGTTGGTCTTTGACCGAGCAAGACCCGTTCAACAACATCGTTCGAACCACCATTGAGGCCATGGCGGCTGTCTTTGGTGGCACGCAATCTTTGCACACCAACAGCTTTGATGAGGCCATTGCCCTGCCCACCGAATTCAGTTCACGCATTGCAAGAAACACTCAGCTCATTATTCAAGAGGAAACCCACATCACCTCAGTCGTAGATCCTTGGGCGGGGAGTTACATGATGGAAAAACTCACCCAAGACATGGTCGATAAAGCTTGGGAGATCATTCAAGATGTTCAAAGCCAAGGCGGTATGACCAAGTGCGTCGATTCGGGTTGGGCTAAACTGCGCATTGAGTCCGCTGCTGCACAGAAACAGGCTCGAATTGACTCAGCTCAAGATGTTATTGTGGGCGTCAACAAATACCGATTGCAAGAAGAGGCAAGCATTGATATCTTGGACGTTGACAATGTCAGAGTTCGCTTGGAGCAAATCGAGCGATTAAAACAGATCAAAGCTTCAAGAGATGCCCATAGCGTCACAGAGAAACTCCACGCATTGACCCAGGCGGCCCATTCGGGAGAAGGCAATTTGTTGGAGTTAAGTGTACAAGCCGTGCGTGCACGTGCCACAGTTGGGGAGATATCGATGGCGCTTGAAGAGGTCTTTGGCCGGCACAGAGCCGATACGCACAAGGTCAGTGGCGTTTATGCGCAGGCTTATGACAGTGCCCAAGGGTGGGAGCAACTCAAAAGCGAAATCAATGCCTTTGCAGTTCAAGAGGGTCGACGACCCAGGGTGTTGATTGCCAAACTAGGGCAAGACGGCCATGACCGTGGCTCAAAAGTGGTCGCAAGTGCTTATGCCGACCTGGGGTTTGATGTGGACATTGGACCCTTGTTTCAAACCCCTGAAGAGTGTGTCAGGCAAGCTATTGAGAACGATGTGCACGCGATCGGTGTCTCTACGTTGGCTGCGGGGCACAAAACCTTGGTGCCTGAGATCATTGAGCAGTTGAGCCAACAAGGCGCACAGGGCATCATTGTCTTTGTCGGTGGCGTGATCCCCAAACAAGATTATGAATTTTTGTTCAATGCCGGGGTCAAGGGCATTTACGGGCCCGGCACACCCATTCCAGCCAGTGCCAAGGATGTCTTGGAGCAAATCAAGAAAGCCCTCGCTTGACGCCGATTGCTTTAGTTCAAGGCTTGTGCAGTGAGGTGGCCGCCACCAAGAGACTTTCGGTGGCCAAAGCCATCACTTTGTTGGAGTCCACCAAACCTGCTCATCGTCTTGAGGCCGATGAGTTGCTGCATCTTTTGCAGCAACAACCCCAACCCAAGAACTCCCTGAGGCTAGGTATCACGGGCGTACCTGGTGTGGGCAAAAGCACCTTCATCGAAGCGTTGGGACTTGAATTGATCAAACGGGGGCATCGGGTGGCTGTTTTGGCAGTCGACCCCTCTTCGTCTTTGTCCGGTGGGTCTATCTTGGGAGACAAGACGAGGATGCAGAGTTTATCGGTCAATGAGCGTGCATTCATTCGACCCAGTCCAAACGGGGGCAATTTAGGCGGTGTGTGCGAAAAAACGCGTGAATGCATGCTCATCTGTGAGCATGCAGGCTTTGATGTGGTCATTGTTGAGACGGTGGGTGTGGGTCAAAGTGAGGTGGCCGTGGCCAACATGACCGACTTCTTTGTGCTGTTGCATCTGCCCAATGCAGGGGATGATTTGCAGGCCATGAAAAAAGGGGTCATGGAGTTTGCAGATTTCGTGGTGATCAACAAAGCGGATTTGGATCCGGATGCTGCCATGCGAGCGCAATCGATGATGTCCAGTGCCATGCGCATGGTCAGTCCGTACCAAGGCGAGCATCACGCTCAAAATGCACATGCTTCAATGCCTATGGCCGCAGACAACTTGGATCCCAAGGAGCACTACCTTGGTGTGAGCAAAGCGCACGACCTACAAATCGATCCCACGTTGAGGGTGTTACAAATTTCTGCGCTTCAAAACCAGGGGATTGACGTGTTGTTGGATCGCTTGATGCAATACCAAAAGGTGCAACTGCAGTCAAAAGCCTTTGAGCACAAAAGAGCCCAACAGGCGGTCTCTTGGCTTTGGGAGCGCGTGCAGTCTGGGCTTAAAACTGCTTTCATGGAGCACCCCAGGGTGCAAGCGGCCTTGCCCGCCTTGCTGGCTCAAGTCGGACAAGGTCTGTTGGAGCCTTCGAGTGCAGCCAGAGAGTTGCTCAAACTCCACAGGATTTAAGAGTTGGGGTCTATGTTGTTGATCAATTTCAAGAGAATTTAGCAGTATGAAAATTCCCATCTTTCCACTGAGCTCAACGCTTTTTCCGGACGGTTTGTTGCATCTTAAAATTTTTGAGATGCATTATTTGCAGATGACCAAAAAAGCTTTTCAAGAAACCCAACCTTTTGGTGTGGTGACGATTCAAGAGGGCTCTGAGACGCGAGTACCGGGACAAACTGTTGAGTTCTCACACATCGGGGTGCTTGCGCACATCCTCAGGTTTGAAGAGGTCCAACCTAATTTGTATCTCTTGCTTTGTAAGGGGGTTGAGCGGTTTACGATCTTGTCCAAAGAGCTGCAAAGCAATGGACTTTGGATGGCAGAGGTGTCCCTTTTGCCTCCCGATCCAGAGAGTCTCATTCCACTGGAGTTGCAGGAGACGGCCAACAAATTGGGTAAAGTGATTTTGTCCCTTCAGCAGCACAGCATCAAAACCAGTGAAATGCCTTTTTCTCAACCCTATCGACTCGATGACTGTGGATGGGTGGCCAACCGGTGGTGTGAGATGCTGCCCTTGAATGCTGGGCAAAAGGAGCTGCTTTTGGGTCAAACCAACCCCAGACTTCGCCTTGACTTGATCAACGATATTTTGGATGAAATTCAAATCTCTATTCAGTTTCCAGGTCGATAGGGCGGGATGTATTTTGTGTGGAATCCCGTGTACATTGGAGTCTTGAGACCTCTTTGGTTGATTTATTTTCGAACGGTTCAATATGACGGATATCCATTTACAGCTTGAGCAAAAACGCACAGCCGCCCGCTTGGGTGGTGGTCAACGAAGAATAGATGCCCAACACGCAAAGGGCAAACTCACAGCCAGAGAGCGCATAGAGGTGTTGCTCGATCCTGATACGTTTGAAGAGTGGGACATGTTTGTGGAGCACCGCTGCACAGATTTTGGTATGGAAGCTCAAAAAATTCCAGGCGATGGCGTGGTGACGGGCTATGGCATGATCAATGGACGATTGGTTTTTGTGTTCAGTCAAGACTTTACCGTGTTTGGTGGTGCCTTGTCTGAGTCGCATGCAGAAAAAATTTGCAAGATCATGGACCAAGCCATGAAAGTTGGTGCACCCGTCATCGGCTTGAACGACTCAGGCGGAGCTCGAATCCAAGAGGGCGTGGCTTCTCTAGGTGGATACGCAGAGGTTTTTCAAAGAAACGTCATGGCGTCTGGCGTCATACCCCAAATCAGTTTGATCATGGGCCCTTGTGCTGGTGGTGCAGTTTACTCGCCAGCCATGACGGATTTTATTTTCATGGTCAAAGACAGCTCTTATATGTTTGTCACGGGCCCCGAGGTGGTCAAAACCGTCACGCATGAAGAGGTCAGTGCAGAGGGCTTAGGAGGTGCTTTAACGCACACCACCCAAAGTGGTGTAGCCGATCGTGCGTTTGAAAACGATGTGGAAGCGCTTTTGATGATGCGCCGCATGTACAACTACCTGCCCTTGAACAACAAAGAAAAAGCCCCATCAAGGGAGTCCTCGGATCCAAGGGATCGCCTGGAGCCGAGCTTGGACACACTCGTGCCCTCCAATCCCAACCAGCCCTACGACATGCATGAGCTGATTTCAAAAATTGTGGACGATGGAGATTTCTTTGAATTACAACCCGAGTATGCAAAAAACATATTGATTGGTTTTGCTCGAATGGACGGTCAAAGCGTAGGGGTGGTTGCTAACCAGCCCATGGTGTTGGCGGGATGTTTGGATATCAAAAGTTCGATCAAGGCGGCAAGATTTGTGCGCTTTTGTGATGCATTCAGCATACCCGTGATCACCTTGGTGGATGTGCCAGGCTTCATGCCAGGCACCAGCCAAGAGTTTGGTGGCATCATCAAGCATGGCGCAAAGTTGCTCTACGCCTATGCTGAGTGCACGTCGCCCAAGGTGACCTTGATCACCAGGAAGGCCTATGGCGGCGCTTACGATGTGATGTCCTCCAAGCACCTCAGAGGGGATGTCAACTTTGCCTGGCCCAATGCAGAGATTGCGGTCATGGGAGCCAAGGGGGCAGTAGAGATTATTTTCAGGGAAGATAAAAATGACCCTGAGAAATTGGCGTCCAAAGAACAAGAGTACCGAGCCCGGTTTGCCAACCCCTTTGTGGCAGGTGCTAGGGGTTTTATCGATGACGTCATTCAACCCCAGGAAACCCGAAAGCGAATTTGTCGTTCATTGGTCATGCTCAAGGATAAAAAAATTGAGAACCCTTGGCGCAAACACGGCAATATTCCATTGTGAAGACATGGCGTTCATCATATTTAATGCAGAAGAACATTAGGACCTCAAGGACATGTTTACAAAAATATTGATTGCCAATCGAGGTGAAATTGCTTGTAGAGTCATTGCGACGGCCAAAAGAATGGGCCTACAAACTGTTGCCGTTTATTCAGAAGCTGACACCCATTCTAGGCACGTGGAGTTGGCCGATGAGGCCTACCTCTTGGGCCCGCCCGCCTCAAAGTCTTCTTACTTGGTGATTGACAAAATCATTGAGGTGGCTAGGAAAAGTGGCGCACAAGCCATCCATCCTGGCTATGGTTTTTTAAGTGAAAACGAGGCCTTTGCTAAAAGAGTTGAAGAAGAGGGCTTGGTTTTTATCGGTCCCAAGTACCTGGCCATTCGTGCGATGGGTGACAAGATTGCATCTAAAAATCTGGCCCAAAAAGCCAATGTCAACACCATCCCTGGGCACAATCATGCCATACCCAGTGCTCAAGAGGCTCTGGGTATTGCCAAGAAAATCGGCTACCCGGTCATGATCAAAGCCTCCGCTGGTGGAGGCGGCAAGGGGCTGCGCGTGGCGTACACGGATCAAGAGGCCCTTGAAGGTTTCACTGCATGTCAAAACGAGGCGCGTAACAGTTTTGGAGACGATCGAATTTTTATTGAAAAATTCATTGAAGACCCCAGGCACATTGAAATTCAAGTCTTGGGGGACTCGCATGGACATTTGATTTACTTGAACGAGCGAGAGTGTTCGATTCAAAGACGGCATCAAAAGGTGATTGAAGAGGCGCCCTCAAGTTTCATCACTGAGCAAACTCGTGTGGCAATGGGTGAGCAAGCCGTTGCTCTTGCCAAAGCCGTGCAATACCAAAGTGCCGGTACAGTTGAGTTTGTGGTGGGTCGAGATCAGAGCTTTTACTTCCTTGAAATGAACACAAGGCTTCAAGTCGAACACCCTGTCACCGAGGCCATCACGGGCATTGATTTGGTTGAGTGGATGATTAAAATCGCCGCTGGCGAACATTTGACCCTTGAGCAAGCGCAGGTCAAAAAAGAGGGCTGGGCCTTGGAGTGCCGCATCAATGCGGAAGACCCTTTCAGACAATTTCTACCCTCTACTGGTAGGTTGGTCCGGTTCAAGCCTCCCGTGACCTCCATGCGCGCAGCGCATCCCAACGAACGCTTTGGCGTTCGAGTCGATACGGGCGTGATCGAAGGTGGTGAAATCTCGGTCCACTATGACTCGATGATTGCAAAACTGATCGTGCATGCCCCCGATCGCTTGCAAGCGATTGAGAAAATGCGCGAAGCGCTCAACGCATTTGTTGTTCGAGGTATTCACACCAACATCCCTTTTCAAGCCGCACTTTTGGCGCACCCGAAATTTGTCTCAGGTGACTTCAACACGGGCTTCATTGCCGAGCATTTCCCAAGTGGCTTTAAATCTGAGATGGTCGAGCACCGGGATGCGGATTTTTTGCTTGCCTTGGCCGCCTTCGTTCAAAGAAAAACACGAGCGCGCGCAAAGGGCATGAGTGGCCAGCTCTCTGGCTATGACATTCAACTCGACAGCGAGATGGTGGTGGTCGAGCTGAAGCAAGCTCAGGAGCCTCTTTATCACCCTGTCAAATACATGGATGTGCTGGATCAGCCTTCGAAGTCCGGGATCGAAGTCAATGGAAAACAATATGTCATTCAAAGCGATTCCAACTTGAACGATATCGTGATCCATGGCGTGCTCAATGGCGTGCCTTTTGTGGCGCAAATCGATCGCCATCTTCCTCGCAATCCTTTGGCCCTGCAAATTTCGCATGGAGGAGCAAGGATAGAGTGCTTGGTGTTGTCAGACAAAGCGGCGGAACTTTACCGTTTGATGCCCCTCAAAGCCCCGCCTGACTTGTCAAAGTTTTTGATCTCGCCCATGCCGGGCTTACTTACACAAGTTTATGTCACAACGGGTCAAAAGGTCTTGGCCGGTGAAAAACTGGCGGTCATTGAGGCGATGAAAATGGAGAACGTTTTATTGGCTGCTAGCGATGGTGTGGTCAAGTCGGTCAATGCGCACGTAGGAGAGTCGTTGAGTGTGGATCAATGTATTTTGGAGTTTGCATGATCAATGAACCACAAGCGCGCCCTTTTAGGGTTTTGGGTCTTCAACAAATTGCGTTGGGTGCTTTGAACAAAGAGCGGCTCAAGACGCTTTGGGTTGATTTGTTGGGCCTACCATTGAAGGGGCACTTTGAAAGCTCCAGTGAAAATGTGGCTGAGGACATCTGTCAACTCGGTGTTGGGGCGACCCAAGTCGAGCTTGATTTGATGCAACCCTTGGATCCAGACAAGAAGCCCCAGGTGCATCTTCCCCCCTTGAACCACATCGGTCTATGGGTGGATGATTTGCCTTTGTGTGTCAAGTGGCTGACCGAGCACGGGATGAGGTTTGCCCCTGGCGGTATTCGACAAGGGGCTGCTGGCTTTGATGTTTGTTTCATCCACCCCAAAGGCAATGAGGAGTTTCCCATGAGTGGCGAGGGCGTGCTCATTGAGTTGGTGCAAGCGCCTGAGGAAGTTATTTTGGCTTTTTCTCGGGTATTGGATGCAAGTGGTACAGTAGCTTTGTAAGTCACAGGCCTTTCATTCAAATTCATGACCTCCGATCTTTCACAACCAACACACAAGACCGCTAGCAGATTTGCTGATGTATTGGTGGTTGGTGCTGGGCCTACGGGTTTGTTGCTCACCCACTTGCTTGCCAAGCAAGGTGTCAGGGTGTGTTTGATGGATCAATTGCCTGAGGTCGTGGACGAGGCCAGGGCGGTCAGCATTGATGATGAAAGCTTGCGTTCATTGGCCGATGCACTCCAACTCGAGCGCATGGCACCTCTCATCACACACGCCTATGGTGTGCATTATTATTCTTGGCTTCAGACCCTCTTTGCCAAAGTTGAACCAAGCCTACAAGACTATGGTCATCCCAAAAGAAACGCATTTCGTCAGCAACAGTTGGTTCAAACCCTGTTCGAAGGGCTGAAAGTTTATCCCCATGTAGACGTGTTGATGTCCGCTCGCATTTTGACCTATGTCGAGGACTCTTCCTCTGGCCTTGATGCCTCCGCCCCGCTTGAGCACGCCTTGACGGTGAACTATGAGCGAGATCAACAAATCGACCAATTGCGTTGCAATTGGTTGGTGGGTGCAGACGGCGCACGAAGCACGGTTCGTGAGCAAATGGGCACCACGTTTGATGGTCAAACCCATGCGCAAAGGTGGCTCATTGCCGACTTGATTGGCCGAGAAGATCCCTTCAGGCACACTCGCACGTACTGTGACCCCAAGAGGCCTGCAATTCGTTTGCCTGGGCCGCAAGCGACCGTGCGCTACGAGTTCATGCTCTTTGACCATGAAGACAGTGAAGCCGTGCTCAGGGAGGAGATCTACCGCGCTTGGATCAAGGCGAGAAATGAGGCCGATGCCAAACTCACCTTGATGCGCAAAGTGGTTTATACCTTTCACGCACGCGTGGCCAAAGAGTGGCACAAGGGGCGGGTGTTTTTGGCTGGTGATGCGGCGCATTTAACGCCACCCTTTGCCGGTCAGGGCATGAATTCTGGGGTGAGGGATGCGACCAATTTGGCCTGGAAGTTGTCGGATGTTGTCAATGGACATGCCCATCCTGCCTTGCTCGGTACTTATGAGCTTGAAAGAAAGCCCCATGCCTGGGCACTCATTCGCATGGCTTTGAAGATTGGGGTGGTCATGCAGCCGCGCTCTCTTGTTGCAGCCGTCGTCGTCCAGACTTTGCTGAAGGTCGCTTGTTGGCTACCCGGTGTCAAGGACTATTTTTTAAACTTGAAATTCAAACCCAAGCCACGGTTTTTTGAGGGGTTTTTTGATTTGCAGGCCCAGGGACAGGCGTTGATCCCCAGTGGTCAGTTGATGATCCAGCCTGAGTTGGAGGCGGTCGATTCAAAACTTGTAAAAATGGACAGCGTCCTTGGATCGCGATTTGCTGCACTGGTTTGGTGGGATGCCAAGGACATGGATTGGCCTGCTGGCTTGGATTTGAAGGTCATCAAAGTTCTGAGGAAAGACGAAGACTTTTTAAGACCCCATGAGCAAAGCCAATGCTACAGAGACAAGGACGGGCATCTTCAAAAGGTGCTGGACAGTGCCAAGGCCTGTGGGGTGATCCTCAGGCCCGATCATTATGTGTTGAGCTACATTTACCCCAACGATGCAAGCAACTTGGTTCGTTTGAAATCCATTTTGTTTGGGTATTACAAATGGTTTGAGCGGTAGGTGTTTGCGCTAAAAATTTTTAACTTTTTCGCGCTTGAACGCGGTTGAGTGCTTTTTGAAGCAAGGCTGCTTTGTCAATTGGGCCGAGGGTTTCGCTAAGAGGTGCGCCGGGTTGAGACGTTAGAGCATTTTGGCCTGGTGCTTGCTCGTGGAGTGCATGCAGGCGTTTGGCTTGGGTATGGGTTTTAGGGCCTTTAAGGGCTTTGTTGTCTTGTCGTGCTTTGTGCTTTTCGTAGCGCGATTGAGCCTGTGAGGCTTGATCCATTGACCATGCCGACCAACCAGTTTGCTGGGGTGTGGCCTCTTCAAGTTCGATGCAATCGATGGGGCAGACCGGCACACACAATTCACAACCTGTGCAAAAGGACTCTATGACGGTGTGCATGCTTTTGTGTGTTCCAATGATCGCATCGGTTGGGCATGCATCTAAGCACAGCGTGCAACCAATGCACCACTGCTCATCGATGAAGGCCATTTTGCGACTGCCCTCTGTGCCAAATTCTGGGTTGAGCGACTGGGGCGCGAGTTGGGTGAACTGGGCCAAGCGTTCGATGCCCTCTTGCCCGCCTGGCGGACATTGATTGATCGGGGTCTTGTCAAAGGCGATGCTGTTGGCGTAGGACTCACAGTCCTCAAAGCCACATCTTTGGCACTGCGTTTGAGGCAATAGCTTCAAGATGCCTTGAGCGAGCGTTTTTGGGTCTGTTGAAATCATTGAATTCAAAGCCAAAGGTTCAACCATTTCTGGTGATCGACCGTGGTGCGGTTCAAGCCGTCGGGGCTTTTTTGCTGATTCGTTTTGCCGTGGCTTTGGCTTTGATGGGCAAAGCGCGGGGGCTTGCTTTTTTTGATGTATTTTTCAAGCTTGACGTTTTGGGTTGCTTGGCTTTCATGCTCTCAGACAAAGAAGGTTGATGAGCAAGGATGAAATCTTTGACCGTGGGGTAAACGACCTCTCTCCAACGACGCCCGCTGAAGATTCCATAATGCCCTGCGCCAGGGACTTCCAAGTGCCTGTATTGTGAAGGCAAAATGCCAGTGCACAAGCCCTGTGCCGCTTGTGTTTGTCCAGATCCAGAGATGTCATCGAGCTCGCCTTCAATGGTCAAGAGGGCTGTGTTTTTGATGTCTTGTGGACGCACTCGCTCCACTTGTCCATCTGTGGACTTGACGTCCCATGTCCCTTTGACCAAACGCATGTCTTGGAAAACAACTTGGATGGTTTCTAAATAATAAGCCGCATCCATATCAAGAACCGCATTGTATTCGTTGTAAAACGTGCGGTGGTTGTCGGCGCTGGAGTTGTCGCCTTTGATCAAATCTTTGAAGAAGTCGTAGTGGCTTTTCAAGTGACGCTCAGGATTCATGGCCACAAATCCAGCATGTTGCAAAAAGCCCGGGTAGACACGTCGACCAGCTCCTGGGAAATTCAAGGGCACTCGGAAGATCACATTGTTTTCAAACCAACTGAAGCTCTTGTTCATGGCCAAGTTGTTGACCGCAGTGGGCGAGCGAGAGGCATCGATGGGCCCACCCATCATGGTCATGGAGTAAGGTGTGAGTTCGCCCCTCGTGGCCATCAAGGAGACCGCAGCCAAGACAGGAACTGTGGGTTGGCACACACTGATGACGTGACAATTGCCATACTGCTTTTGCAGGTGTTGGATGAACTCTTGGACGTAGTTCACATAGTCGTCCAGATGGAACTCGCCCTCGGACAGAGGAACCAAGCGAGCATTTTTCCAGTCCGTGATGTAGACCTTGTGGTCAGACAATAAATTTTTGACCGTGTCTCTGAGCAAAGTGGCATAGTGGCCAGACAGAGGTGCAACGACCAAGACCACGGGTTGTTGCTTGAGGTGCTTAAGGGCCTCAATCTCGCTGGTATAGCGCTTGAATCGAATGAGATCACAAAAGGGTTTGTTGATTTCAACTTGTTCTTGAATGGCAACGTCCGCGCCTTGGACTTTCACACTTTGAATGCCAAATGTAGGCTTTTCGTAATCTTTGCCCAAACGATAAATGAGATCGTAGGTGGCCGATATTCTTTGGGCCATGCCCGATTGCGAAAACGGTGAGATCGGGTTGTTGTAAAGCTTTGCCGCCGCGTGAGCAAACTCTGCAAACGGCTCAAACAATGAGCGTTGAGTTTCATAAACTTGGTACAACATGCGCGTTAACCCCTAATTTTTTATTAAGGAGAATATAACAGTTGCCGCCCTTGAAAATTGGGGGCTAGACTCCAATATGCATGAATAACCTTTAATTCACATTGGAAAAGAGATTTATCGTGACAATTAGCCACACTTACCCCTTCCCTGACAATGTGAAAGCTCCTTCGAACAGACAACCTGTCATGTTTGTAGGCCACGGCAGTCCCATGAATGTCATCATGGAGACCCCCTTCAAAACCGAGTGGCAGCGCATTGGGGCCTATTTTGGGGAGCACAAGCGATGGGCCAAGCCTCAATTGATTTTGTGCATTTCCGCACACTGGTGCACACATGGCACTTCAGTGACAGCCATGTCAAGACCCAAAACCATTCACGATTTTGGGGGGTTTCCACAAGAGTTGTTTGATCAGCAGTATCCCGTCGATGGAGACCCGTTGGCGGCCAAGGCCTTGGCCAAACGTTTCAAGCAAGCCAGCAAGCCCCTACCTTTGGAGTTGGATGGGCACAACTGGGGCTTGGACCACGGCACATGGTCAGTTTTAAAGCCCATGTTTCCCTTGGGAGATGTTCCTGTGGTTCAGTTGAGCTTGGACGTCTTGGCCACGCTTGAGCAGCACGTCGCTTTGGGTGCTCAATTGAATGCGCTGAGGGACGAGGGCGTGTTGGTTCTCGCCAGTGGCAACACGGTGCATAACTTGTCTGCCATGCAGCGATCAGCGCCCGATAGCCAGGCTTACGACTGGGCTGGACAATTTGATGACTGGGTGGCGCAAAGCATGGTTCAAAGAGACAGCGATGCCTTGTGCATGAAAGGTGTGAGCAGTGAAACCTTGAAGTTGTTCAAATTGGCGCATCCAAACCCCGACCATTACCTGCCCGTCTTGTACGCCCTGGCAGCAAGTCAAGTCGAGGATCGATTGAGTTTTTTCAATGACCAATACCAGTACGCATCGATTTCGATGAGATCATGCCTATGGGATGCCCCAGCTCCCTAGGCGCAGCCCAGGTTTCAAGAGAGCACGTTTGCAATGCTTTTGCAAACGTGGTCGATGTTTTTGCTGTTCAAGGCAGCCACACACATGCGGCCGGTGTCGGTGCCAAACACGCCAAATTCATTGCGCAATCGAACCATTTGCTCTTTGCTCAAACCGGAATAACTGAACATGCCCACTTGTTCGGTGATAAAGCTCATGTCCGTCTTGACACCGGCCGCTTTGAGCCCATCCACCAGCTTTTGGCGCATTGACTTGATGCGAACGCGCATCTCTGCCAGTTCTTTTTCCCAAATTTGCCTCAATGCAGGTGTGTTGAGCACCTCAGCTACGACCGCACCGCCGTGAATAGGTGGGTTGGAGTAGTTGGTGCGAATCATGATCTTGAGTTGTGAGAGCACACGTTGAGCTTCTTGGGCGTCTTCACACAAAACAGACAGTGCGCCTACGCGCTCGCCGTACAAACTAAAGCTCTTGGAAAAGGATGTGGAGACCAAGAAATTGAGTCCCGCTTGAACAAAGCGCCCGACAATGGCACCGTCCTCTTCAATGCCTTGACCGAAACCTTGGTAGGCCATGTCCAGAAAAGCAGTGAGGTTTTTGCGTTTGATGGTGTCAATGACTTTCCCCCATTGCTCTGAGGTGATGTCGTACCCCGTTGGGTTGTGACAGCAGGCATGCAAAACGACGATGGTGGCGGGCGCAGCTTGCTCGAGGCTATGGATCATGGCTCCAAAGTCGATGCCTCTTTGATTGGCATCGTAGTACCCATAGGTGTCAACCTCAAAGCCGGCCTGTGTGAACAAAGCGCGATGATTTTCCCAGCTGGGGTCGCTGATCAAGACTTTCGCATGGGGGAGCAATTTTTTAAGAAAATCTGCGCCAATTTTTAAGCCTCCCGTACCACCAAGGCCTTGAACCGTTGCCACTCGGGCACTTTGAACGGCTTGGGAATTGGCGCCAAAGACCAAGGACTTGACGGCATTGTCATAAGCCACAATGCCGTCGATGGGCAGGTATCCTCTGGCAGAGGGGGTGGACATGAGTTTCTTCTCAGCTTCTTGAACACATTGCAAGAGGGGAAGTTTTCCATTGTCATCAAAATAAACGCCAACGCCAAGGTTGACCTTGTTGGGGTGTTGACTGGATGCAAATTCTTCATTCAAGCCCAAAATAGGGTCTCTGGGGGCCATGGAGACAGAGGTAAACATTGACATCTTGTGTCCTTAAGTGAGGTCGATCGCTACAAATGGATGAAGAAAGCCCAAATTTCATGTAGGCTATAGGGTTCGCCTGATATTTTAATCATGGGACTGAAAGATTTCCTTTGGCGCAGGGAATTTTTATTGTTTTTTCATGGGATCAAAGGCCCAAACGTTGGGCTTAAATGTGCTTGGGTGTGTTCAATTCGCGAAGTTTGAAAGTTTATATGACCAGAGTTGTTGAAAGCAGTGAGCACCAAGTCGAGGGTGAATTTAAAACGTATCCGAACTCACCCTTTGAGTTGTATCAGCCTTATGCACCAGCTGGAGACCAACCGCAGGCCATTGAAAAATTGGTCGAAGGCTTGAGGGATGGGGAGTCTTTCCAGACCTTGCTTGGCGTCACCGGCTCGGGTAAAACTTTTACCATGGCCAATGTGATTGCACAGATGGGTCGCCCAGCCATCATTTTTGCGCCCAATAAAACATTGGCAGCGCAGTTGTACAGTGAGTTCAGAGAGTTCTTTCCAAAGAATGCGGTCGAATACTTTGTCAGCTATTACGACTACTACCAGCCTGAGGCCTATGTGCCTCAGCGCGACTTGTTCATAGAAAAAGACAGTGCCATCAATGAGCATATTGAGCAAATGAGATTGTCTTGCACCAAAAGTATTTTGGAGCGACAAGATGTGATTGTGGTTGCAACCGTTTCCGCCATTTATGGTATCGGGGAGCCAGAGAGCTACCACCGCATGGTCATGACCCTCAGGAGCGGTGACAAGGTCTCCCAGCGCGATGTCATTGCTCAGTTGGTTCGGATGCAATACGCCAGAAACGATCAAGATTTTTCTAGGGGTTGCTTTAGAGTCAGGGGCGACACGGTGGATGTCTTTCCTGCCGAGCACAGTGAGTTGGCCGTGCGTTTGGAGTTGTTTGACGATGAACTTGAGAGTTTGCAACTCTTTGATCCTTTGACGGGTCGTGTAAAACAGAAGATCCCTCGATTCACCATTTATCCTTCTAGTCACTATGTCACGCCTAGGGACCGGGTGTTGGCGGCGGTCGAAACCATCAAGGTCGAGTTGAATGAGCGGGTCAAGCAGTTTTTAGGTGATGGCAAACTGGTTGAAGCGCAACGCCTAGAGCAACGCACGCGTTTTGATCTAGAGATGCTCAGTGAAGTTGGACACTGCAAGGGCATTGAAAACTACACGCGCCACCTCTCAGGGGCTGAGCCAGGCCAACCTCCCAGTACCCTTACCGATTATTTGCCCAAAAATGCATTGATGTTTTTGGACGAAAGTCACGTCTTGATGGGGCAGTTCGGAGGGATGTACAACGGAGACAGGGCCAGGAAAACAACCCTGGTGGAGTATGGCTTTCGCTTGCCCAGTGCCTTGGACAATCGCCCCTTGAAGTTGGAAGAGTTTGAGAAAAGGATGCGACAAGTGGTGTTTGTTTCAGCGACACCTGCTGACTATGAAAAAACACATGCCGGTCAAGTGGTGGAGCAACTTGTTCGGCCCACGGGGCTGGTTGATCCCAATGTAGAGGTCAGGCCCGCGACCCATCAAGTCGATGATGTGCTGCAAGAGATCAGGGTGAGAGTGGAGAAGCAAGAGCGGGTTTTGATCACCACCTTGACCAAGCGCATGGCCGAACAACTCACCGACTATTTGAGTGACAACGGCGTGAAAGTTCGCTATTTGCACAGCGATATCGATACGGTGGAGCGTGTAGAGATTTTGCGCGATTTGCGCCTGGGAGCTTTTGATGTGTTGGTTGGAATCAATTTACTCAGAGAGGGCATTGACTTGCCAGAGGTTTCTTTGGTGGCTATTTTGGATGCGGACAAAGAAGGCTTCTTAAGGTCAGAGCGCAGCTTGATCCAAACAATTGGCAGAGCTGCGAGGAATCAAAATGGATGTGCCATTTTGTATGCCGACGTGATCACCAAATCCATGGAAAAAGCCATCAGCGAGACGCAAAGAAGAAGATCCAAGCAAATTGAGCACAACACCTTGCATGGCATCACCCCCAAGTCGATCGTCAAACGTGTGCGCGATTTGATTGATGGTGTTTACAGCGAGAAGGCTGGCAAAGAGCTTGAGCGACTTGAAATGCAGCGCATCAAGATGGAGGACATGAGTGAGAAAGATATTTCAAGGGAAATCAAACGCCTTGAGAAATTGATGATGGAGCACGCCAAGAACTTGGACTTCGAGCGTGCAGCTCAAGTCAGGGACCAACTCGCATTGCTGCGAGAGCAGGCCTTTGGTGGACCCGGTCACGACAATGTGGTGTCTTTGTTGAGAAAGGCGTGAATCCTATAAGTTTGTACTTACTTACATTATGAGCCTTTCAAAGCCTGTAATTATTTGAATTTTTTTTCATTAAACCTTTCAGGGAAAAGGGTGTGCGCAAGAGTACCCGAGCAATTTGATGGGTCTTATGTTAAACTTGACTTTTCTAGTCGAGAAAGAGAATTGTTCTCTTAATTGGACCCTGATCCTAAAAAGGAGCATGTTTATGAGATTAACCACCAAAGGTCGATTTGCGGTCACCGCCATGATTGATTTGGCTTTGAGACAGAACACAGGTCCCGTCACCTTGGCTGCAATCAGTCAAAGACAACAGATTTCCTTGTCTTACCTCGAGCAACTTTTTGGCAAGTTAAGGCGCCACGATCTTGTCGAGTCCACGCGCGGACCGGGTGGCGGTTACACCTTGGGTAAGAAGCCCCAAGACATCACTGTGGCCGACATCATCGTGTCTGTCGATGAACCCATCGATGCGACCCACTGTGGGGGTAAGGAGAACTGCCTAGGTGAGGCGGGTCGTTGCATGACCCATGAGTTGTGGTCCTCCTTGAATCAGCGAATGGTTGAGTTTTTGGATTCTGTGACGCTGCACAAATTGGTCGAAGATCAATTGGCCAAGGGTGTTCAAATTGAAAACAAACCCAACATGAAGCGTGCAATTTCTGCCGCTCCTGTTCTAAAGCCCATTCGCGTCAATGCACCCAATTCTGTCTTTGCTTTAGGCAATGTGTTTGCAAAAAATTGACACGTCAACGTTATAAATTTTGATCGGTATTTGTTCATGACACCTCATTTCCCCATTTACATGGACTACAGCTCCACCAATCCAGTGGACCCAAGAGTTGTAGACGCAATGATTCCTTGGCTGCGAGAGCACTTTGGCAACCCGGCATCAAGAAGCCACGCTTGGGGTTGGGAGGCTGAAGAGGCGGTTGAAAACGCTCGCAAAGATGTTGCCCATCTCATCGGTGCTGATCCGAGGGAAATTGTTTGGACCTCAGGTGCCACAGAGTCCAACAATTTGGCACTCAAGGGTGCGGCCAACTTCTATGCCTCCAAGGGCAAGCACCTGATCACGGTCAAAACTGAACACAAGGCGGTTTTAGACACCATGCGAGAACTAGAGCGGCATGGCTTTGAAGTGACTTATTTGGATGTCCAAGCCGATGGCATGCTGGATCTTGATGTTTTCAAAGATGCCATTCGTCCCGACACCATTTTGGCAAGCGTCATGCTTGTGAACAATGAAATCGGGGTCATTCAAGACATGTCTGCGCTTGGATCCATTTGCCGTGAAAAGGGCGTGATCTTTCATGTGGATGCGGCCCAAGCCACGGGTAAAGTGGACATCGATTTGAACGTTTTACCCATTGACTTGATGAGTTTGGCCTCTCACAAAACCTATGGCCCCAAGGGCATTGGTGCGCTCTACGTCAGAAGAAAGCCCAGGATTCGTTTAGAGGCGCAAATTCATGGCGGCGGCCATGAGCGGGGCATGAGAAGTGGGACTTTGCCTACACACCAAATCGTTGGAATGGGAGAGGCTTTTCGTTTGGCAAAGTTGGAGATGGCGCAAGACAACAAAAAAGCCTTTGAGTTTCAACAAAGGTTGCTTGCAGGCTTGACAGATCTTGAACAAGTTTTTGTCAACGGACACCTTCAAAAGCGTGTACCCCACAATCTCAACATCAGCTTTAACTTTGTTGAGGGTGAATCTTTGATCATGGGTATCAAAGGTTTGGCTGTTTCTTCCGGCTCTGCCTGTACGTCGGCCTCGCTTGAGCCCAGTTACGTCTTGCGCGCTTTAGGAAGAAGCGATGAGTTGGCTCACAGCAGCTTAAGGATCACCTCGGGTCGTTTTTCGACCATCGAGGAGATCGACTTTGCTGTTGAGACGATTCGTTTGAATGTCAATAAATTAAGAGAATTGAGCCCTCTTTGGGAAATGTACAAAGATGGCATTGATTTAAGTACGATTAAATGGGCCGCTCATTGAGGCCTCAGCAACTGGAGAAATAAAAATGGCATACAGCGAAAAAGTGATTGATCATTATGAAAATCCCAGAAACGTGGGTTCGTTTGAAAAAGGCGACGATACGGTGGGAACGGGTATGGTGGGGGCTCCCGCATGTGGTGACGTGATGAAGCTTCAAATCAAGGTCAACCCCCAAACAGGCGTGATTGAAGATGCAAGATTCAAGACCTATGGATGTGGGTCCGCAATTGCTTCCTCATCTTTGGTGACCGAGTGGGTCAAAGGTAAGACGCTGGATGAGGCAGCGTCCTTGAAGAACAGCCAAATTGCTGAAGAATTGGCTTTGCCGCCCGTGAAGATTCATTGTTCCATCTTGGCTGAAGATGCCATCAAGGCGGCTGTGGACGATTACAAGAAAAAACACCTCACGGTGGCTTGATTCCTCCAACCTTCAAAAAAACTTCATCGAGATATTTTTATGGCAGTGACACTGACTGAATCCGCAGCACGGCATGTAAGCCGCTACATCAGCAAAAGAGGACATGGCGTAGGTGTTCGTTTGGGTGTGAAGACAACCGGCTGTTCTGGGTTGGCTTACAAGTTGGAGTACGTGGACGATTTGAGTGATGAGGACATTGTTTTTGAAGATCAGGGTGTGAAGGTTCTGATTGATCCCAAAAGCTTGGCCTATTTAGATGGAACTCAGTTGGATTTTGTCAAAGAAGGCTTGAACGAGGGCTTTAAATTCAACAACCCCAACGAGCGCGACCGATGCGGCTGTGGCGAATCCTTTAGAGTCTAAGGTCCAAGTGACGTTGTTATGAGCGAGATGCCTCTTGATACCTCAAGTCCTTTGACTCAGGATGATTTCTCACTGTTCAGGTTACCCAAGGCTTTTTCTGTTGATGTGCAAGACCTTGACCGCCGATGGAAGGAGATGCAAAAACAAGTGCATCCTGATAAATTCTCCATGGCTGGGGCATCGGCGCAAAGAGTGGCCATGCAATGGTCTAGCCGGATCAACGAGGCCTATAGGAGATTAAAAACTCCACTTTCTCGAGCCGCCTATCTGTGCGAGCTCCTTGGCGCTCCCATCCAGGCGGAGAACAACACCGCCATGCCGGAGGCGTTTTTGATGGAGCAAATGACGCTCAGGGAAAGCCTAGAGGACGCACACAGTGTAGGAGATTTCGAACGTTTGGAGTCCTTGGTGCAAGGGGCGATCGCTCAAAGACAGTCGCAGTGTTCCCGCTGCCTTGATGGGCTCAGCAGCGCACAGCCCCAAATGGCAGCTCAAGAGGTCCGTGCGTGGATGTTCTTGGATCGATTTTTACAAGACATTCAAAAGCGTATGGCGCAAATGAGCGAGGTGAATCCATAACGGCGTGAACCTCTCTTGCATGGCTTCTCAAGCCTTTACACGTGTCGCGTCAAGCGATGTATCATTCTTGGCTGTGCCCAGCGTACCCTCACCTTTTGCATCTCATTGATCATGGCTTTACTTCAAATTTCAGAACCAGGGCAAGCGCCTGACCCTCATCAACGGCGCATTGCCATTGGAATTGATTTGGGCACAACGCACTCTTTGGTGGCAAGTGTCAGGAACGGCGTGCCTGAGTGTTTGCCCGATCAACAAGGCCGTTATTTATTGCCATCGGTGGTGAGGTATTTACCAAACTCTCGTAGATCGATTGGACATGAGGCATTGCTCAGTCAAGCCCTTGATCCCAAAAATACCATTGCTTCTGTCAAACGTTTGATGGGGCGTGAGCTTTCAGACCTTGAACACATTGATCAATTGCCCTTTGATTTGATTGAGTCGCCTGGGATGGTGTGTATTGATACATTGGAGGGCCCTAAGACGCCTGTGCAAGTCAGTGCAGAAATTTTAGCGACTTTGAGACAACGGGCCGAAGAAACCTTTGATGATGATATTTATGGTGCTGTCATCACTGTCCCCGCCTACTTTGATGATGCTCAAAGACAGGCCACCAAGGATGCGGCGAAGTTGGCCGGCTTGAACGTTTTGCGCTTGATCAATGAACCCACTGCAGCGGCAATAGCCTATGGCTTGGATCAAGGTTCCCAAGGGATTTATGCCGTCTATGACCTTGGCGGTGGCACATTTGACATATCTATTTTGCGCTTAAGTCAAGGAGTGTTTGAGGTTTTGTCCACGGGCGGTGACTCAGCCTTGGGGGGAGATGATTACGATCAATGCTTGTCTCAGTGGGTTTTGGCCAAAAAGGGTTGGGTTCTCAATTCGGCCGAAGACAAGTCCTTGGTCTTGAGGGCTGCCAGACTTGCCAAGGAAGCTTTGAGTAAGGATTTAAATGTTGAATTCTTGGCCTCCTTGTCGCTCGGTGTCTTGTCAGTCCAAGTCAGTAGAGAGGAGTTTGAAGAGGCGAGCAAAGCCTTGACCTTGAAGACCTGGGCTTGTGTCAAGCAAGCACTTACAGATGCTCAATTGAAGGTCCAAGATATCAAGGGTGTGGTCATGGTGGGCGGATCAAGTCGCATGCCCCAAATTCAGCGCCATGTTCAAGACTGGTTTCAGTCAGAACCCTTGAACAACTTGAATCCAGATGAGGTGGTTGCATTGGGTGCCGCCATCCAAGCCAATCAACTGGCGGGCAACAACCCAGATGGGGACTTGTTGCTCTTGGATGTGATTCCACTGTCATTGGGCATTGAAACCATGGGCGGCTTGGTGGAGAGAATCATTCCACGCAATCAAACCGTTCCTGTAGCGATGGCGCAAGACTTTACCACCTTCAAAGATGGACAAACGGCTCTCGCCCTGCATGTGGTTCAAGGCGAGCGCGACCTGGTCAAAGATTGTCGTAGTTTGGCTCGGTTTGAACTCAGAGGAATCCCGCCAATGGCAGCTGGAGGGGCAAAAATCAGGGTGACCTTTACAGTGGACACGGACGGCTTACTGAGCGTGAGTGCGCAAGAGACCAGCACACAAGTTGAGTCCCATATTGTGGTCAAGCCTAGCTATGGCCTGAGCGATGAGCAAATCACGAGCATGTTGAAAGAAGGCTTTGAAACAGCGCAAGAGGACATGCTTGCAAGGTCTTTGGCGGAAGCCAGGCTTGATGCAGAGCGCCTCCACCAGGCAACACAAAGTGCATTGAAAGAAGATGCACATTTACTGGGTGATTCAGAGCTTGAAGAAATCCAAACGTTGATGCAATCTCTTTTGGATATCAAGACCACCGACTCGGTTCAAAACATTGAAGAGGGCGTGAAACGACTGGCCCACGCCACCGAGTCATTTGCTGCCAAAAGGATGAACCAAGGTATCAGTCTGGCCTTGTCTGGTAAACACATTGAGGATATATGATGGTGAAAATTAAAATCTTACCCCATGCAGAGTACTGCCCTGAGGGTAAGGAAATCATGGCTTTGCCTGGAGACACGATTTGTGATGTTTTGTTGGATCACCATATCAACATTGAGCATGCTTGTGATAAGAGCTGCGCATGTACAACTTGTCATGTGATTGTGAAAGAAGGTTTTGATAGCCTCAATGAAATAGACGAAACTGAGGACGATCTGCTTGACCGGGCTTGGGGGTTGTCACCCTTCTCAAGATTGAGTTGCCAGGCGATGGTGGGTCAAGAAGAACTACTGATTGAAATCCCCAAGTACACCATCAATCACGCCAAAGAGTTGCATTGAAGGCATGTTTGAAATATACAACCAACCATTAGGAGTGACTTCGTGAGACAAGTCGTTTTGGATACGGAGACGACAGGTTTGTCTCCAGAAAATGGAGACAGAATTTTAGAAATTGGGTGCGTTGAATTGATCAATAGAAAATTGACAGGTAACAACCTTCATTTTTATATCAATCCCGAAAGAGATAGTCACGAAGAAGCGCTCAAAGTTCATGGAATCAGTAACGAATTTTTAAAGGACAAGCCCAAATTTTCTCAAATTTCAAGTGAATTGTTGGCCTATTTAAATAATGCACAAGTCATTATTCACAATGCACCTTTTGACGTTGGATTTTTAAACAAAGAGTTAGAAAGGCTCTCCCTCAAAAGTCTTACGCAATACGTGACTGGAGTAATTGACACCCTGTCCATGGCCAAAGAAATTTATCCGGGAAAGCGAAACTCTTTGGATGCATTGTGTGATCGACTAGAAGTGGATAATTCGGGCCGAACACTACACGGTGCGTTGTTGGATGCTGAATTGTTGGCCGATGTGTATATCAACATGACACGCGGTCAAGATGCGCTTCTTATTGAAGTTGATCAGTCAGACTCAGCGCAAGAGAAGACAAAAAATATCGATTTCACAAGCATTGACTTACCAGTGATCTTTGCAACTGACGATGAACTTCAAAAGCATGAAGATATTTTGTTACAGATTGACAAATCAAGTCAGGGTCAAAGTGTTTGGAGACTTCTTCAAACCGTTTGAACTAGTTACAATAAAACCCTTTTTCAAGGCATATAATTACATTCGGGGCGATTAACTCAGCGGTAGAGTGCCACCTTCACACGGTGGAAGTCACATGTTCGATCCATGTATCGCCCACCAAAGAATTAAAAATTACGAGGGATCAATCACTTAGGTGGTCTTGCTGATTGAATTTCTTGATAATTGTGTAATGCTTCGCTACGCAAGCATGTTTTGACTCTAGCCAAAACTAACAAAAATTGATTGGCGTAGGTGTAAATTTCGATTGAATTAGGTTTCATAAATAGATATGCTCACGCTACGTTGAGCAAATTAGTTGTATTTAACCTCACCCTTTTTAAATGATTGAATAGTACGATTTTTAATTTGTACATGAGGCATTTAACTAAGACAATAATTTTAAGAATCAATTCACACGGTGCTAGCCAGTGCTTCGGTCCCACTGCGAACCACTAGATGTTTAAAACTACGCGCCAATTTATAAGGCTACAAAGTTACAAATTCCTTTCCGCTGAGTTAGCCCAGCCTCAAGTGCAAACACGTTGTAGGGCTTTTTTAATGCCTACTTGCGTTTAATCAATCGTTCCTATGCCAATAAAAAATTGGGCGCTCAAAATTCGCAGTTTTACATTTGAAATAAAGAAAGGCCATTAATGTTAACCACTTTTTAGGCGTATCGAATGTCATTGTGCCCTTGCCGAGTACTGAAACTCTATTCAAGCTATTGCGCAGATCTTAAAATTAAACTACAGTGTAATTATGAACAATATCAAATTTGATTGGGATTCTAGGAAAGCTGCTGCTAACGAAAAGAAACATGGAATTTCTTTCGAAGAGGCTCGTACGGTTTTCTTTGATGAAAACGCAAAATTGATTGATGACCCTGATCATTCCGATGATGAGGACAGGTTCGTTCTTATGGGCCTAAGTCTTTCACTCAAAGTTGTTTTGGTCTGCCATTGCTATCTTGAGCAAGAGAATATGATTCGAATCATTTCTGCGCGTAAGGCGACCACGCATGAATCTAAGCAATATCGATAAAAGGTGTACTATGAGAAAAGAATACGATTTCACAAAGGCTCGCAAAAATCCTTATGCTTCTCGGTTGAAGAAGCAAATAACAATTCGATTGGATGAGGATTCAATTGGCTACTTCAAAGGTATCTCGGAGCAGGTTGGCATTCCATACCAAAGTCTGATTAACCTTTACTTGCGCGATTGTGCAGCGCATCACCGCAAGTTAGATCTGCGTTGGAAGTAATTCTGATAAAAACATCCTAACTTAGCTTGAATTAGAAATCTGCATACTTGCGGCAAGTGGTGGAAATGCCCCTATCAACGGTTACAAAAGAAGAGATTAATGATTGAGAACAAGTTAAACTATCGACCAAGAAAGAGATTGGGATTCAAGACGTCACATGAGGTGTTTCATGAACCCTTAAACCGTGTTGCACTTCGTGTGTGAATCTAAGTTTTTAATTTAAAAGTAAATCATGTCTGATCAAACCCCTCGTCGAAAGCTTGCAGCTATATTGGCCGCCGATGTGGTTGGTTTTAGCTTAAAGATGGGAGTGAACGAGGACAGAACACTTAAGAATTTGAAGGCTTGTAGGGCCATCACTGACGAATCCATCAAGACCCATCACGGTCGAATCTTCACGACTGCGGGTGACTCGGTCATTGCGGAATTTGCTTCTCCTGTGGACGCCATCATTGCTGCCGTTGAATTCCAAAAAAGCATCATGGCTAGGAATGCCGCCTGTGCACAGGAAGATCAAATGCAGTTTAGGGTGGGTTTAAACTTGGGGGATGTGATTGTTGAAGGGGATAATCTCTATGGAGACGGGGTCAATGTGGCCGCTAGAATTGAGTCTAGTGCTCAGCCTGGTGGTGTTCATGTTTCGGCCAAGTTCTACGAAGAGGTCAGACGAAAGTTAGACCTGAGCTTTGAGAGTCTTGGTGAGCACTACCTTAAAAATATCGCCGACCCAGTTGCCACCTTTAGGGTGAACCTTGAATTAGAGGGTACAAAAGCAGCATATTTCCAGGCAAGTAAAAATACACACAACTCAATAAAACCCCAGGGTTTTATCGGAACTTCAAGATTGCTCGATTTTAAAAAAGCAGTGTTTGCATTGACATTGTTGGTCATTTTAGGTCTTGCTGGTTATTGGGGTTTCCAAAAAAGCAACCAACCCCTTGTGAATCCTCTTTCGATTGCTGTCATTCCTTTTGTCAACCTCACAGGCGATTCTGCTCAAGGTTATGTTGCCGATGGATTGACCGCCAGAGTGACGACCGATCTGTTTCGCATTAGAGATGCGGTTGTGATAGATGCTAGTAAAACGCTAAAGTTTAAAGATGTGTCTATAGGCGCAGAACAAGTAGCAAAGGAACTCGGGGTTCGATATTTACTTCAAGGTGATGTACAAAAGAATGCAGATACGATCCTCATCAATGCAAAGCTGATAGATTCAAGTTATAACAAACTACTTTGGTCTGAAAGCTTCAGCGGTGAAATGTCCAACCTCTTTGCTTTGCAAGACCAAGTCACGAATCGAATCAGCGGAAGTTTGGGCCCTCGGATGTTGATTGTTGCGGCCAGTGAAAGCGAGAAGAGACAAAGCAATCCCCATGCGTCGGATTTGATTTTACAAGCTAGGGGTCTTTTAGAAAAAGGCTTTGATGTAGAAACCTTGAACCGAAGGGTTTCTTTTTATAGAAAAGCATTGTTGATTGAACCAGATAACATTGAGGCCATGAGCGGTTTGGCACAAGCACTGGGTCAATTGGCACCACGCTCCCCAGAGCAAGGACTTCGGGGAAAAAGATTTGAGGAGTCTTACAGCCTTGCCGTAAAGGTCAAAGACATTGATCCCTCCAACAGAGACATCTATTCTGCGTTGATTTTTTACTACCGTGAAAAAGGCGATCTTATCAGCGCCAAACAAAATGCAGAAAAGAATCTGTCTCTCAATTCTAAAAGCAAGTCACCCTATATCACACTAGGAAATATTCTGAACCAAAGTGGAGAGCCTGATAAGGCGATCATTGTGCTGACCCAAGGTTTGAATTTGGATCCAATGAACCCCACAGACAATAATTTATCTTCTTTGGGTCGAGCTCATATGATTCTTGGGAATATAAATACCTCCATTGAATGGCTTTTAAAAGCAAATCAAATCAACTCTAAGGTTTCACAGATTTGGGCCTATTTGGCAGTAGCCTATGCGATGAAAGGCGAGAGTGAAAAATCGGCATTGGCTGTTATAGAAGTAAAAAAATTAAATCCCAACTCCAATCTCAATACATTAACTTTTTTTATCAAGCCATTGCCTGCAAGTCTTCCAAGCTACAAAGAATGGTACCAAAAGACCTACTTGCCTGCATACCGCAAAGCGGGTTTACCTGAATAGCTTTCATTCTGTCGATTAATTTAAGCTTAGAATTTCCTCTTGTATAGATTGATCAATTTTTAAAATATGGCTAGCAGGTGATGAAAACATGACTGATTTCAAAAATATTTTTCGACCCTGTTCCGTTGCAACTTGCAAATGAAGAGGTATATCTTTGATTCTCCACTCTTCAGCAAGCTGACGACTCAAATCAAAGCCAAATTTCTTTGTACAACTTGCCAAGACATCTGATTCATTGATCAGAACAGTCGACCAATTCAAATCAAATTCGAATTTCTGATTTTTTATCAAATCATGATTTTGCTGAACAAGCATGGGATCGGTATGCCGAATTATGTGTCTAATGTAGGCTTTGCTTTGCTCATCTAAAGGGAAATGAGTCCAAATTGCATCCAGCGAGACAAGCGTTTTGTTTTCAATTTCAAATTTGACTTTGTTCGAGCCACCAGGGTGCAGATAATCATGTGCTGTCACCGTGAAAATTAAAAGACCCACCCAATAGGCATCCAAGACACCGCTGCGCTCTCTTTCAATGGCCAACAGAATCGTTAAACCAGTCAATGCATCGCTGATGTGCAGTCGATTGTGATAACTTGGCTCCCAAGACAGAGGGGCGACTTTTTCGATGTTCAGGGCAATATGTCTTGCACATTCCAACAACTCTTTAATGGGCTGCAAAGACCGGTCTTCTAAACTTATCAGTTCAGAGATGCAAGTCTCTAAAATTTCAGGTAAACCAATCCATTTTGTGCACCAAGAATTTCTTAAAAATCCCAACGATGAATCCAAAATACCAGGCCAATTATTGAGTTCTTCAATATGCAGGTATTTTGATCGATCAATCGACAAAAACATTTTAAATTATTACTTTCTATTTTTCCGAAGTTCATTGGTCATATTTTGTTGAAGAAGTAGCGCCTCAAAGACTGGTACCAATAATGGCGAGGCATTGTTTAAGAGTGAGTTGGCCTCTTCTGTTGAGAGGACTATGCACGAGACCGAATCCACGGCTCTGGTTGTAGCACCTCGAATACCACCTCTTAAAAATGCTTGTTCGCCAAATGACTGGCCTTCGCTTACTTTCGCAATAAAAATGCCATCTTCGCTCAGAATTTCAACTGTCCCACTTTTAATGAGATAAAGCATCTCAGCAAGTTGGCCATACTTGAAGATGACCTCACCAGGATTGAAATTGATTTCCTTGAAATTACTCATGTCGATGATTCAAAGTATCAAGCCAAAGATCTATTGACGATATTAAAGAGAATCTTTTGAATTACTGTTGGAAGTTTTGGAATAATGTGAGAAATTTTACTCAAAGGCAATACCCGAGCTTGAACTGCGGAGGTTGTGATGACTGTCTTGGGATAATCGATGCCCTTGATGCCTTCAGCCAAGCCTATGACAGATCCAGGTCCAAGGCGCTCAATCAGGTCTCCATCAACACTTAAAAGTGAACCAGAAACAATGAAATAGGCGGAGGAGACATTATCTCCTTTTTGGAAAATTTTTTTCTTAGACTCAAAGGCAACAGAATTTAAATCTTTAGAGCCCCAAAGGCAAAAATATAGTCGCTCGTTGCTATTTAACTGACCTGACTCAAATATTTCCAAGCTTCTATTGGAGCTAGGATCCACCACACCTAAAGAATGAAGATGCTCGATGTCAACTTTAAAGAACGTTTTGATTTCTTCCAAAGTGAAGTTCCTTCTTTTTTGATGAGGCGGTAAATGAGATGTGTATCTCTAAAAAAGATTAAACCACATGTAATAATTATAATCAATGAGTCTTACGAGGGTCTAAGCAGGTGATACATCAATTAAATTTTCTTCTAGAGGATTTGACGACTCCCCCCCTTTTTTATTACTAGATACAGACCACATATTAGGAATAAGTGCTTGACGATGAGTTATATTCGGCATGAAATATTTGAGATCAGCCACTTATACGCTAACGGCTTCAATTTAGTAGCGTAAATTCAGCCTATTTCTTCTCTGTTGTTCATTGCCAGGAATTACTGAAAAGTGGTTAAATAACTTGAATTGCCTATCCTACAAATTGTTGGTTTTATTGAATCTCAGTGATTTGGTGGCCTTAACCAGTTATATTAGAATGCAAAATATTAACACTTCACATGACTGCCATTCATGCTTAATTTTTTAGAAAGATACTCAATTTTGAGTATCTGGCTGGTATTCATCGCTGTAGTTTCTTTGCCATCATCCGCCTTTACGATCACTGATTCATCTCAAGTTTCTTTCAAAATACCCAGCGTAGAAATAAGCGCATTAGAAGATACTGAGGGTAATATACATTTTGAACAGTTAAAAAACAATAGATCGTTATTTAAACCACTTTCTACGATAAATTTTTTAAAGACCAGCAATCAGTATTGGATGGTTACAAAGCTTGAAAACAAAAGCTCAATTGACAAGCAGTTAATCTTCGATAAATTACCCAACTGGGAAAAATTCAAGGCTTACATCATCAAAAGTGATGAGAAAGTAGAAGTCGTTGATAAAAATCAATCTAGTTACAGCTCGATGATCAATCCATCGGTCGGTAGCAACCTAGTAAAAATCACTTCTGATCAATTTGATTCTCGGTATGCTCAATTCAATTTGGCCCGAGGTGAAAGCATTACAGTTTATGTAAATGTTAAAGCCAACTACCATTTTAAGCATCCTGACTTGTCAATCAATTTTGCGGATTATCCAAAATACTTAGAGCTTAAGCGACAAAGTCTTTATTTTGAGGGTATTTTATTGGGTGCAATTTTATCATTGCTGATTTTCTCTGTTTACAACGCATTTATTTTCAAGGATTTAACAAGTATTTGTTATGCGGCGTGGCTGTTTTCTTCTTGTTTACTTCCGATCAGTTTATCCATGTTAGATGGACAAAGACTCAATGAATTTTTAATTGATACCCATGATTTAAAAATATTAGGAATTGAATTTAACTTCTTTGTTCTTTATGTCGCTGGATGTTTTCAAAACATTCTTTATGTCCTCTTTTCACTTTTGTTCTTAAACATAAAATCTCAATATCCTGCTGTTGATAAAACAATAAAAATATACTGTCTCTTGGTTCCAGTATATTATTTGTTCCAACTTTTCGTAACTTATGATTTTGATGCCAACATTCTTTGGGTTCCTTTCTATACAACACATGTTGCAGTTCTACTTCTTATTCTTGGCTGTGGAATCAACAATTCATTCAAAGGTCATAAGAGTGCAAATATTTTCATCATAGCGCTCTTACCCTATGTTGTGTTCAGAATTTTTTATTCATTGGGAATTGTCAAGTGGTGGTCACCTTTAACCGCACTTCCGGATTCAGGCCTGTTGTATTTTTTTAAAAACAGTGCTGGAATTCAACAAGTGCTATCCATCTCACTTGAAGCTGTCATCATGTCACTTGCTGTCGCGCATCGAACAAAGGCTCTTCAAGATATCGTTACTCAATCCATCCAAGAGCAGAAAAATTTCATTGAAGAGCAAAACAAAACACTTGATCTGACGATCACACAACGCACTTTAGAGTTAAATGCCAAAAAAGCCAACATTCAAGAACTTCTTTATAACATGATGCCAATGAGCATTGCTCAAGAGCTTGAAGTCAAAGGATCCTCGCCGCCCATACGACATGATTCTGTGACCATATTGTTTACAGACTTTGTTGGATTTACTCAAGCGTCTTCAATCATGCCTGCTAATAGGATGGTTTCTGAATTGAACGAAATTTTCGGTGAATTTGATCGTATTGTTCAGGAATGTGGTGTGGAGAAGATCAAAACGATAGGAGACTCTTATATGGCAGTTGCTGGCGCTCCTACATATTGCGATGATCATGCTTTAAGGTGTACTAGGGCAGCACTTGGAATCATTCAATACATTAAAAACCGCAATAACAATGCTACCTTTAAATGGTCTCTCCGGGTAGGTCTTCATTCAGGGCCGGTTGTTGCTGGCGTCATTGGCAATAAAAGAATCACTTACGATATCTGGGGCGACAGCGTGAATCTCGCTTCACGGATGGAAAGCGCCTCAGAACCTAATAGAGTAAATATTTCAGCCTATACATTTGATCTTATACGCGAGCAATTTAAGTGTGAATATCGCGGGAAAATCCCTGTCAAAGGAAAGGGCGAGATTGACATGTACTTTATTGCTTTAATGCAGTAATTACGGCTCTCCAGGCCTTTGAGAGTAATCAATAAATCCATTTTGGTTGTGATCAATTTGTATGGTTTCTTCCTTGAAGCCTACAACGCTATACATGATATCATTCGCATTGGAACTGTTGATAGAAATGACACCATGGGCATGACGGGATTGATCGTATTCTTTATAAAAAAACCATGAATATCAATGATGATTTCAGTCAAAGAGTCGTGTTAAACCACCATGACTTACCGTGGATTCCTAGCCCCGAAATGGGGGTGGAGAGGCGAATGCTTGAGCGACAGGGGAGTGAGATTGCTAAAGCAACTTCTGTCGTTCGGTATCAAGCCGGTTCTAGATTTCAAGCTCATCACCATGCGCTAGGTGAAGAAATATTTGTGTTGGATGGTATTTTTAGTGATGAGACTGGCGACTATCCTGCCGGCACATACATCATGAATCCTCCTGGATCTTCGCATGCGCCTTTTAGTGAAACTGGCTGTACCCTATTTGTAAAACTGCGTCATCTTGGTTCTGATCAATTAGAACGAGAAATCACTAATACGACAACTGCTCCTTGGTATCAAGGTACGGTGCCTGGTCTAAATGTCATGCCTTTGATGCAGCAAGGGAGTGGATCGACTTTGGTCAAATGGGACCCAAAAACATTTTTTAATCCCCATAGGCACTATGGTGGTGAAGAAATCTTTGTCGTTGAAGGCGTATTTGAAGATGAACATGGACGCTACCCGACTGGATCGTGGATTAGAAGTCCTCATATGAGCATGCATAAGCCGTTTAGCAAAGAGGGGTGCATTATCTTTGTTAAGACTGGGCATCTCTTGATCTAGATTTTTAAAAACATTTAAGTTCCATTCATTTTGCCTCGCCATGTATCGCCCAACAAAGGTATCTTTCATCTCTTGAGAAGTGTAAATTGAATAACGTCAATGTTGGCCTCATCAAAGGCTGCTTCGCAGTAGGCAAGATAAAATTCCCACAATTTCATGAATCGGTTGTCAAACCCAATCGATTTGATGTCTTCAAAGTGCTGCATGAATTCATGCCTCCAACGCCTAAGTGTTTCGGCATAATCTTGTCCAAATTTATACTCGTCAACCACGACAAGTCCCGATTGTTGCGCCCTTTTTCTGAACTCACTTGCGCTGGGTAAGCAGCCACCAGGAAAAATATATTGCTGAATGAAGTCAGTGGAATGGATGTATCTTTCGTACAAGCTGTCATCGATCACAATACTTTGAATACATGCTTTGGCGCCAGGTTTTAAAAGTCTAGAGATCGTCTCAAAATAGCTGTTCCAATAGGGCTGTCCTACGGCCTCAAACATCTCAATGGAGCAAATCGCATCGAAGGGTGCATCTTTGATATCTCGGTAGTCTTCTAGTCGGAGATCCGTCAGGCTTTGAAGTCCATGAGAGTGCATGCGATTTTGTGCAAATTCAAGTTGCTCACTTGATAGCGTCACGCCGGTCACGTTGGCGCCAAATTTTTGGCTAGCCAATTCGGCCAGAGCTCCCCAGCCGCAACCAATTTCAAGCAAGCGATCTTTGGGTTGAAGTTCGACCATGCGAAGTGCACGCGCGACCTTGCTCATTTGGGCGTCTTTGAGCGGTCGACTCATATCACCTTCGAACATGGCAGAGGAGTAGTTCATGGACGAGTCAAGCCAAACCTCATAAAAAGCATTGCCCAAGTCGTAATGAGCATGAATATTTTTTTTGCTGTTGGAGCGAGTATTCCTGTTGAGCAAATGCTTGATGCGATAGAAAACTCTGGCCAACCAATGGCCATAAATCACTGATTCCAGTGCATTTCGGTTCGCAATGAACAAGCGAATCAATCCAGGTACATCGTCGCTGGTCCAAAAATTGGACATGTAAGCTTCAGCAAAGCCAATGTCACCAGACTTTAAAGTTGCTGACAAGGTCTCCCAGTTGCTGATCGATATGTTGGCAAAGGGAGCTTGTGAGCTTCCAAAATGAAGAACAGAACCCTCCGGGGTCGTGAGTTTTAAGGAGCCAATTTTTAGATTTTTGAGAACCGACAGCACTCGTTTGGCAACTTGTGGAAGCTTGGATTCATCTAATTTTGAATGCTCATACAAGGAATCCTTGGCGACCTGCATTGAAATAACTCCAGAGATTTGAACGGTATTAAGAAGAGACTGATAGCAAAGAGTTTATAAAATGCTCGCGCAAATTTAAACATAGATCTCCTTGCATTCCATGACAGTTGGATTTATAAACCTTAAAAGCATACGGCTTTTGTAACTGTAAAATCCATTTTAAATGCTTTAGAGAAGACGGTTGTTCAAAGTGAAGGGTTTGAGTTTCAAAAAGTCAAAAAGATCGTGGTGTTTGGCAAAGCCCATGAGAGGCAGGGCGCTGAAATTGTTGACTGTATGAAACATCAGTGTGGGTGGACGACTTGGACTGAACAGTTGT
>Ga0209085_1000255_pt1 | contig 40689 bp, 46 predicted proteins | sample C_131016_EF_Meta_FD_187310 | JGI IMG/M metagenome (GOLD analysis project Ga0209085, IMG submission 187310) | Freshwater microbial communities from Lake Croche, Canada to study carbon cycling - C_131016_EF_MetaG (SPAdes) (version 2) | ecosystem: Environmental > Aquatic > Freshwater > Lake...
TGCTATAGGCTCATCGCCGTTCTCAACATAATCTCTTTCATCATTGTACCCTTCTTCAGGCCTGTCCATATCAACTATAACTTCTTCTTCAAGCACAGGTTCCTTGTAGTTCAGTTCACGTACAAATCTTTCACGATCAACATTTGTGATGATAAAGTCAGCTAAGCCTAACTCCAACAGTCTTTGTGTCAGTTCACGCTCTGTATCATTCATTGAGCGAAGTGAAGCCTTAAGCGTGTTGCGCTCCTTAGCTCTGAGTTCGAAATCTTCCTTCTCGGCAGCATCCTTTGAAAGCAGAATCATCCTGAGAGTCAGATCGGTCTTAAGAGCATCGTTTATTGCTCTGGTGAGAGGAGGGCTTCCCTTTACCAGATTCATTAGCTCAAAGAAATAACCCTTTGCGATGTCACGGATCATAGAGTCAGATTCAGCAATATCAATACGTACAAGGTGTTCGCGAAGAGCCTTCTGTTCTTTTACAGCAAGAGATGTATTTGATAAGAAGGATAGAAGTCTGGAAGTAATAGTTACAAAGGCAGCACCATCTGCTGTTTTTACGAAGTCTGTTAGTACGGGGAATCCAGTCGGAAGTCCGAGAGCGACACGCCGCCGTATGTCACTGTCAGATACACGCTCAGAAGATATAGCATTATCGACAGGAGATACAAGCTGACTATTTGGAGATGGGTCAATTCTTGATTGTAGACTAAGTTCAACTTGTGAAACATTCGGAAGGCGTTTTGTACTCCACGAAGAAGATAGCTTGTTGGATTTACAAACCATTGGCTTCTCCTCTTCCAGCGTTTCGCCTGGCAAGTATACTGGATCATCGACAGCTTCAATAGGCAGAACTAACGTGTTCTTGGGGGCGTCCTCTGCTGGGACTTCATATCTTTCACGGGCACTCTCAAATATGGATTTGTTCTGTTCCGCAAAGAACTTAATCCATTGCAGAGACTGTGTTTGTAAATCCTTTGACTTCTTTAAGACTTCGCGTAGGATAGTTGCTACACTTCCACGATAAGATCCTGGGAACGATTCAAATGTCTTTCGTAACAAAACCAGAATTGATGTCAACACAAAACACTCCTCCGGATTCTCTGAGTCGCGAGGGTATCCTGACGTGTTCAATGGGCGATTTCCAACACTTCTCTTAGGAACCAAGAAAGGATTATGCGCCTGAAGCAGAACAACAGCTCCCGCTATACCAAGCGCACCCTCTACTAATTCCTGTTTTTCCTTTGCGATCGCTTTGCTTGCCGCTGCGCGTGCCTTTAGACCAGCAGACAACTTTCTAATTAGCTGAAGAATTGGTAAAAGTTGTTTTTCATCAGGAAGAACTTGAAGAAATGTTAGAATAGTGAACAGCAATGACTCACCAGCATTATCAGGATTAAAGAGCTTCTTTAACTCTGCTAAGGAATTCACAAAGTTATCTGTGCTCACAATATTGGTCTCTAAGGCAGAGTATTCCATCACTAAATGTCCATCCTCATCATATTCCTTTACAGCACTGTAAGTATCCGAGTTAATTTCCTCTCCACAAAACTGACACACTCTCTTGCCATCAATAGATACTGTCCAATCAGCATAGAATTTGAACTTGTCTTCCAAAGCTCCCCGAAGAATCTCAAGTGTGTGTGAACACAGAACAAACTGCCCTGGAACATCATAATACTTATTATTTTCAAGTGTAAGATCGCGTACAATCTTTTCGAGTGCCTCAGCCTTATCTTCTGGCTCTCTGTTGGGATCAGCCTGAATTGCCAAAACATCGGAATGTCTTTCTGACTTAGGAAGGTGTTCGTACTTCTCATATTTAGGAAGTGCTTCGGCAATGATAGGAATCTGGAAAAGTTTCAATAGCTTCTGGTACTCAACTAATAGATCGTGTTTAGTTGATTCCTTCCATGCTATACGACCCTTATAAGCAGTGGTAATCTTCTCTTGGATGATCGTACTAACTGGAATACACTGGCCTCCCTTTCCAATTGGACGATAAATACCACTTGATAAAAAACTATCAAAGTTAGTTGTCAACGTCATACAGATTTCAGGTCTTGATTCTGGAAATGATGCTGTTGGTACTTCAGAGAAAGCAGATACGGCTAAGCTTCCAGCTGAACTTGCCTCCGATAACAGAAGTTTTGATACAAAATATCCACCATCAACTTGCTCAGTCAGCCATAAACGAGAATCAAACCCAGGATACCATTGCTTGGAATACACCTTAGTCAAAATTTCACCTGGAGTATCAGGAGAATCGCGCTTGAATTTGAGCTCTAAGACGGGCATAGGAACATCTTGGCGTTCAACAGGAGGAAAACGTTCCTTCCAAGCAGACCAAGGAATCTGAGTCATTCGGACATCATATAATCTCAGAAGACCAGCTGACCCGTATGGGTCTGTAGTTACTGGAATTGCGTGCTCCATGATAGCCGTAACACTTGGAAAAGAATCCAGAAGTGATACGTCTGTTTGAACAAACATAGGCTTGTTGGACTTTAGAAATGGGTGATCCATAAGAGGGTTAGGAAGTTCAGGACGATCACCTAAGTAAAACCCCAAGGTCTTAATCTCATCTGCAGTGTTAGGAACTTCTACTGTGATCGTATCATATGTTCCATCGTCTTTAATGATAGTTTTTGTCATCAGGTAATTCCCAAGGCCAACAACAGGCTTGTTGCCTTCCTTATCTACAAGAGTAACAGCGGAAGCAAGCAGACGTCCATCTTCTATACTGGTATACGGACGGGGGAGAGCTCCGATCAAGCGAGGGTAGTAGTTAACACTTCTGCGTTGTTCAAAGATTGGACGCCATTCCTTGTCGTATGAGTACTGCTTGTAATCAAAGTCTGAATATACAGGATTGATCCAAGGTACCCTGACTGCCTTTCTGACAGTATTGATGATGTAATCAGAATCAGTAGCAACAATTAGTCCTTCGTATGCTGTCTTGAATCGATCCTTTAATTGCTTAAGTTCCTTGATCTCGTGGTTGGTAACCTTACCCTTTGGCAGTGTTTTCTCGAAGAAATCAGTTAGCTGGGCGTCCAGCGTAAAAAATCTGGTTTCCTCTGGTTTTTGGACTTCTTCTTCGAAGTCGAAGGTTTCTAAAACTTCGAATTCGCTTGGATCAAATACAAGGACGTCTGCCATTATTCTATAGTCCCTTTTCTACTATCTCACAATATTCGTGAATGGTTTTCTGAGTCTGTTTAAGAAGGTCTTCTGGTTTCTTGTCTGAACACCAACGAAGAACCATAGTCGGCTTCATGGGATGAGGAATATCATAGGAAACAAAGTTTACATCTTTAGAGTGATACATGACTTCCTGAAGCAGAGCACCAACTGTATGTCCTCCCTGATCAAGCTTGACATTACACACATCCTTCTCTGACTCCCGCGTGATCTTCTCCAAGGCGTTCGTCATCCAAGAATCAACCTGTTGCTTCATCTCAGCTACGGCCAGTTTCATTATGTCTTTTGGCTGTAGAACTCCAACACTCTCGACTGAAACATCAATCCAGTTAGGGCGACCGATCTCATCAACTGAGTAAGACTTCTGAATGTAGAAGTTATCAAATACGCGAGGATCACCGCCACCCTCAACATACTTCTTCTTATCCTTCTCCGCGCGCTCTGGGTCTACGTGATATGACATACTGGCAGTACAGACCTGAGAGGCCTTTTCTACTGCGAGTTTTGCCCGTACAAACACCTGTTCACCCTTACGAACACGAAGAAACAGCAGAGGAGTCTTAAGATCACGATCGCGCATGATGAGATTCTCACGACCAGACTCAATTACAAAGTCATCAGTTGTGATGACTGAATCTTCTGGCTGTGGGTGTAGCCGAAGTCGAATCTCTGCATCACGAATGATTGTAGAATCAGTATGCAGAAGATCAATCGGTAGAAGTTCCATACGATGCTTCAGCATCTCATGAGGCATCTGAGTAGTGTTCTCCAGGATCTGGACATCTCGTACGACAACAGTAGGAATCTGACTTAGCATCACACGCCTCATACCATTGACGAAAGTCAACGGAAAGTTGCGAAACTCAGAGGTCAGGTGAATAGCATTCTTTTTAGGAACTGAAAAGGTCGCCATTGTTTTTATAACAATAGTTTCGTTATCATCTCAATCCGTTTTTTCCTTGCTTCAAACAACGAATGTCTCAACCATATCTTTTTTACAGTGAACGTTGCCCTCACAGCAAGCAAATTATTGAAACTCTAAAAGGTCTTAACAAGTCGAGCCTGTACAAGTTCGTCCTCGTCGAGCAGCTTGCCCGTAATCAGATTCCAGCCTTTCTCAAGAAGGTGCCGACCCTGTATGTTCCGGATTCAAAGGAAGTTCTGATCGGTCCTCAGATTTTTGGATATATCAGCAAGCCTACCAGCGCACGCAAGGAGCTTCCAACAAAGGATTCGGGTGGAGCCCCAACAGGTGCGGCGCCAGTTGGAGATATCTCTGCTTGGGGGTTCGAAGGATCAGGACGCTTATCTGAATCGTACTCTATGTGGGAGGCACCCACAGCTTTTGCTTCTGACGGCAATAGTTTATATACCTTTATTGGCGAAATGACCAAAACAGCCGAGCTTGCTCGCGAACCAACAAAGTCGGAGAACACTATTAAGTCAAAGACTGGCGCGAATGATGATATCAGCAAACGTCTGGAAGCTCTACAGAGTCAGCGTAAAAACGAATTTTCTGGTATCAGTCGTACTTAATAAATAAAGATGTCCAAGAAAGTCCTTATCGATGCCTTCTTCAACCAGTTTAACTCCTTCTTAGGAGAACTGAAGCAGATGTATCCCGAAGACCCAGACTTCCCTGTATTTATTACGACTCTTTCCATGATGAAGGCAGCAAACCCAATGCTGGTTGTGAATTTTGTAAAGACCGAAATCGTAGACCCATTTAGTGCTAAGATTGAATCAAGAGATGAGTCATTCTTCATGGGTCAGGATTATGCTACTCGTGATGATGTTGATCTGAACATTGTCGACAAGATCAAGCAATATATCCAAGGAATGTCTTCTGAGACGAAGGACACTGTATGGAAGTATATTGAGATTATCACTAAGCTTTGCTCAAAGGCTCTTGAAGCATAAAAACTTGTCTTTTAGCCATAAAAACGGATAGTTCACACGACTACAAGTATACAGTAAAATGGCCATCCCTCTCCTCGTTCTGACCGCAAGCGCGTCATGTGCGATGGGGCTGTTGATCGGAGCAAACTACCCTGAAGCTGTATCCGCTGGATACAACAATATCGCAAACAAGACTTGGTCCACAATTCGTGCGACCACGTCTGGTATTTATGCGAAAGTCATGGAGGCAATTCCAAAGCCAGCATCTCAGGGTAAGGCCGAGTAATATGGCTTATGCCAAATTTTTAAATCCATATAGATCGTTAGGCTCTAACTCTACAAGCTCCTTCAGAGCATTGCTAATGTTCTTAAAATTACGGAATAGAATCTGGTTCACCTCTGCTGGCGACCACTTTCCATCAAGACCTTGATCGTCAATTACAATCTCATCATCGTCGTAGAAACACCGAACCATCTCCAGAAGAATCTGAAGAGAACACTTTTTGAAATTTACGATCATATCAATGCGACCAGGCCGGATCAGCGCACTGTCAATACGCTCAGGAAAGTTAGTAGAAATAGCAATAATACGTCCACTTGACTCCAATGTTCCATCCAGAAGGTTTAGAAGAAATGAAAGATCAATCGGATTCGTTTCCTCCTCCTTGATGTTACCAAACTCGTCCATCTTAATCTCCTTCTTTGCTTCGGGCTTCTTTAGCTCGCGACGCAGAACAACATCACCCATAGCATCGATATCTTCAATAACATACATGCGCTCGTTTACTGGGATAGTGTAACGCTCAGTCTTTCCATTGTCCAATACGTTGATTTCATCATTAAAGAACAGATGAGTTAGCTGCTCCTTTGACTTGATCTCAGACAGGTGAATATTGATGATATGACGCTTACCAACATTTGCGACTGCCTTAATGGTTGACGTCTTTCCACAACCAGGTGGACCATGAAACATAAAGCCAAGCGTATGGGGGATTCCCTTTGCATCATACCAATCCTTGCGCTTCAGAAAGAACTCAGTATGATCGCGTACACTCTGTCGCTGTTCAAAGAATACATTATCAAACGTTCTGGAGGTCACAAACTTGTGCTTAGTGAACATGATATACGATGTAGGAAGGGGGTTCTGAATTCCCTTATTTTTAGACTGAACCATCATGTTGAAAAAATACTTGTTTGTACCAAGCTTATTCAACATATGGCGTTCGTAATCAGTCGAGCAGCTCTCAACATAATTCTGGAGGAACATGTTCTCATGATCATAGCAGAATATCTTAAACTTTAGCCCTTCGATAGTTCCTTCAGAATGTTTGATTTCCATAAGCTGAAAGTATAGGTCATTATCAATCTTGATTGGGTCAAACTCATGCGGAACATAGTCGTGGTGAGTGATCGACAGCAAATGACGAATAGAATGAACCTTCGATACAGAATGAATTACGGCATCCATACGATTCTGGAAAAAGGTTGGCGTCGATTTCTTCTCCTCCTTATTTCTCTCGAACATGATCTCGGACTTTATCTCCTTGTTTGGAGGAGGAGGATTCTCAGGATTAGTCTGCTTTCGTCTACAGAATGAGAATAGGTATCCAGACCACAATGGAAACGAATGAACAACACGTTCAAAAAGAGATACAGCAATGAATGACCTTGCTCCTCCACCTGATGTCAGCATCATCTGAGCTTTCATCAGTTCAACAATCTGTTGATTCATTTAAAAATAATAGCCACTCAGTGTTTAGACTGAATACACATATCCAGTGTCGGAATATTAACATGAACTGGTTTAGAGCGCTTTAGACGCAGCGATTCGGATGCCTTCTCAACAACATCATTGGACAAAGATACATATTTCTTTATATCTCTTAGAGGGCCCTGGATATTCATAGTGGGAAAGATCATACGGATCGGAGGAAGAGCAGAAAGGATAATATCGTTAGTGCTCGTAATATAACCACGATACTGCTCAATATCAAGTGGGCCACCAAACATTCTAAGAAGTGTACGAGGAGGAGCAGGAGTTATGCTGTCCGTGTAAAGAGGAGCATACAGATAATTTAGCAAAGAATGTCTATTCCAACGAGTTCCGTCAGAAATAGTTTGCTCAGAATACAGGCTTGCTAACGCACACTCAGGTGAGCAAAAGTTACCCTCGCATGTGTAGATGTTTTTGTAAGCCTCATATGAAATTGGCGAAACAAAGTGATGACCATTAAACTTATGACAACACCAGAAACATGCAGTATGTTCAGAATATTCTCGAGTTCTTGCAATCTTCTCAATGATCGGCTTTAGTAGTTCATTATCAAACCGCTGAGCTGTGTTTGATACCTCTACCGAATGAAGAATATCAGAATAGGTAAGAACATCTCCTACTGGCAAGATACTGTCGGTCGGTTCATCCGAAATTCGTAAGAAAAATATAACAGGAGTTTCCTTTACTTGTTCGACTTTCTTGATTTTTTTAGGTGGCATTTTAATAGGTTTATGCCAATAACGTAAAAATGGATTTGTTTTTGGTAGGCCATTTTTTAGTATCACGCTCCAAGATGAACAAGCTACTCGCTTTTATCGACAACGCAACGGCCTTTGAAGCCGGTGTGGTTTCGGCTATTCTGATTGCTGCCGGGCTTATGTTCGCAGTAGTTCTCTGGGAGATAACGTATGCGCTTGATCGCGCTACAAACCTCATCATCAAGTTCCTGTACACCCCGTTCACTTGGGTAGCGTACAGGGGAATCCAGGCCATGATCCTCATATTCATCGCAGCTGCGCTGTATATGATGGTTGCCTGATACGCCTTCGGGCATTTTTTCAAAATGGATTTCAATTGATTCTATATTTGATCAATAACACCACTGAGAACAACATGTCGGGGGACAGCACAATCGTACTCGCCTTTGGGCTTGGTATGGTCGTTGGCTTTCTTCTCTTTCTGTTGAACTTTTGCTGCACACCAAGCGATTACCAGCCAGAAAGTGCTGGGGACCTCTTCGAATCAGAGCATACGTCGGAAGACGAAGACGACTTTCGAGAGTTTATCGTCAAGCGACTGGTACAGAGCTCGGCATTCCGCTCCAAAATGGTAAACGGAATGGTGAAGCTTCACCACACGCATCCCAAGATGTACGCTGAGGTTATGCGCAAGTAACACGCCTTCGGGCAATTTTTAGCAAAATGGATTTGAAATATATAAAGTAAACCGTTGTTACTTTCCACCATGGCCACCCGCGCAGACGCTCTCGAGGAGCTGCGCATCGCGAAGATGATTCTTCAAATCGCCAAGGACAACGACTACCGCAGGGTGATCGTATACCTCGAGCAGAACGTGCTCAAGGCGCAGAAGGCTGTTGACGAGTTCAATCAGTCTCCTCTCAGCAACATGCTGAACGACTTCTTTAAGATCGTTGCGCCCCTCCCGTCGGGGCCGGTGTTGCCGTTCACGACGGACCAGTGCACGACGCCCGCCTTTAAGGGGGTTGTCGTCGAGGGCCCGCACTACGTATGATGTGCCTTCGGGCAATTTTTCTATGTCCAAAATGGATTTACATGTAGGTACATCTACAAACCTCAACAAAATGTCACTTTCTCAGACATACCGTAAGCATACTCACCGCGAGCACATTCTCAGCCTTCCCGATACTTATATCGGGAGCATTGAGAACTCAACGGAGGAACATTATGTCGTACAAGATGATTCATTTGCTGCAAAGACACTGAACTTCAACCCTGGCTTCTACAAGCTGATTGATGAACTCCTTGTTAATGCTCATGATCATGTTGTCCGTCTGCGTGAACGCAAGTCCACCAACCCAGTAAAGACTATCAACATCTCTTCTGATGGAAAGACATTCACAATCCGCAATGATGGTGAGTCAATCGACGTAGAAAAGCACCCAGAATATGACGTATATATTCCCCAGCTCATCTTTGGTGAGCTTCTGACTTCTACAAACTATGATAAGGATGAAAAGAAGCTGGTTGGCGGTAAGAACGGCTATGGCGTCAAGCTGGTCAACATCTTCTCTAAGAAGTTTGAGCTAACGATCGTAGACGCCAAGCGCAGTCTAAAGTACAATCAGTCTTTTGAGAACAACATGTCCAATATCGGAACACCTTCCGTAAAGCCATGTAAGACCAAATCATACGTCGAGATTGTCTGGACGCCCGACTTCTCTAAGTTTGGCTGGACAGATAGCATTCCAGAGCAGCTTCTTCAGGTTGTTCAACGCAGAGTGTATGACCTTGCTATGACCGTCGGCAAGGACGTCAAGATCACTTGGAACGATAACCATATCAAATTTAAGGATCTATCTACATATGCATCTTGGTACCTTCCTAAGGATGCCAGCATCATCGTAGACAATCCCCAACTTCACTGGAACATCGCACTATCCGATTCACCAACTGACAAGGCATTCAACGTGTCCTTCGTCAACGGCATCTGGACTCGTTCTGGCAAGCATGTAGACGAAATCACTAATCAGGTTGTAAATTACATTGTAACCCACATCGAGACTAAGAAGAAAACCAAGGTAAAGCCAGCTCTGGTTCGCGACTCGTTGGCTGTATTCATCCACTGCTTTGTGGAGAATCCTGCTTTCAGCTCACAGACTAAGGAGGTTCTGACATCTAAGACTTCCTGTAAGCTTTCGGAGGACTTTCTGAAGAAGGCGGTTTCAAAGCTTGGGATCGTGGACAAGGTTCTTGAGGCTCAGAATGTCAAGGACGCAAAGGATCTGAAGAAGACTGACGGCAAAAAGACTACCAAGATTACCGGAATCCCCAAGCTGGATGACGCTGTATTGGCTGGTACGAATCGTAGCCATGAGTGTACGCTCATTCTGACTGAGGGAGACTCAGCTAAGGCAATGGCTCTGTCTGGTCTATCCCAGGAGCAGCGCAAACTATACGGAGTGTTTCCTCTGCGTGGTAAGCTGCTAAACGTCAAAGACATGACCTCTAAGAAGATTGAGGCAACCGAAGAAATCGCAAACATGAAGAAGATCATCGGTCTGGAGTCAGGCAAGAAGTACAAGGACGTTAAGTCTTTGCGCTATGGCTCTATTCTCATTATGACCGATCAGGATTACGATGGCTCGCATATTCGTGGTCTGCTTATCAATCTGTTCCACGAGCTCTGGCATCAGCTAATTGAGATTCCTGGGTTCATTACGTATATGGCAACACCGATCGTAAAGGCAAGCAAGGGTTCTAAGACACTTTCCTTCTACTCCCAGTATGAGTACGAGGAGTGGAAGAAGACGAATGCAAATTGGCGCGTTAAGTACTACAAGGGACTGGGCACTTCAACTCGTGATGAGGCAAAGGAGTATTTCAAGTCAATGAATGTTGTCAAGTATATCTATTCCGAACATTCTGACCCGTCAATCGAGTTGGCTTTCAACAAGTCTATGTCAGACAACCGCAAGGAGTGGCTGAAGACTTACTCACGCGCAGATATTGTTGGGGGCGAAAAGGAGCTTCTCTACGAGAACTTCGTCAACAAGGACCTGATCCATTTCTCTAACTACAATTTGGAACGTTCAATCCCTAACGTGATGGATGGCCTAAAAACATCACAGCGTAAGATCTTATACTCTGCTTTGAAGCGCAACCTAAAAGCAGAGATCCGAGTGGCTCAGTTTGCTGGTTATGTCTCCGAGCATTCAGGCTACCATCACGGTGAGGCATCGTTGAATGACGCTATTATTGGTATGGCTCAGGACTATGTTGGTTCCAACAATCTCGCATGGCTTGTACCACAGGGACAGTTCGGTACTCGTCTTCAGGGCGGGAATGATGCGGCATCTCCCCGTTATATCCATACCTATCTCCAGCCATACATCGGCAGTCTCGTTCCATCCGACGATCTGGACTGTTTGAAGTATCGCGATGATGATGGCCTACCAGTCGAGCCTGAGTGGTATGCTCCGATTCTGCCGATGCTTCTGGTAAACGGTGCTCGTGGTATTGGCACTGGTTACTCTACATATATCCCTCAGTGCAATCCAGCTAATCTCCTTCTTGGTATCCAGCGATGGCTGAAGAAAGAAGTGAAGCTGGAAGACATCAACCTTGAGCCTTGGTATCGTGGCTTTGCTGGTTCGATCGAGAAGTCTGGCTCTGACTATACTGTCAAAGGCAACTGGTCTATCAGCAAGGATACCATGACAATCACAGAACTCCCAGTTGAGACTTGGACGTCTGACTACAAGGAGTGGCTTGATAAGCAGATGACAGAAGGAACCATCAAGGACTATTCAGACACTTCCACTGATACGCATGTGACTATTACTGTCAAGCTTACGGGAACTCCTGAGCACACAAAGCTTATTGAGAAGTCTCTTACAAGCAAGATTAAGCTCACTAACATGCACGCATTCAACTCGGAGTGTGTCATCAACAAGTACGAGACTCTTCATGAGATTCTTGATGAGTTCAGTGTAATTCGCCTTGATCTCTACAAGAAGCGTCGTGCTCATTGCTTGGCGGAGATGAAGGCTAAACTACCATTTCATGAGAATGTTGTACGGTTCATCGAACAGCAGAGTTTGGATGTTCCTCTACCTGACCTTCGTCGTAAGACTCGCGAGGAGTGTGATGCTCTGCTTGAGAAGCAGAAGTTTGTGAAGATCTCTGACTCGTACGATTACCTAATGGACCTTCCAATCAAGTCCATCACGGTAACCAATGCTCGGAAGCATCAGGCTGACCTGGAATCTCTGCGTGGGAAGATTGCTGATCTCGAGAAGAAGACGCCTGAGCAGCTCTGGTTAGATGACCTCGAAACGTTTTCAGGGATTTATTCTAAGAAGAAGTAATGGACAAAACATACTTAGAGCTTTTGGCAGAGAATGATGAAGAAGCCAGAAGAGAATTTGCCCCGAATGCAAAGGACCTGTTGACAGCAAATTATGTAGAATATGATGACCATGTTGATGGTCATGATGCTCATCCTGATGAATTAGAAGATCAGCATGAATTTCAGAGACCCCAAGGAAGTCACCAAGCAGCTGCTTTATTACCAGAACAACCAAAGGATGTTCATAAGACAACTACAGGTGTTGCCTATGATAAGGCTGTTCAAATACATGTAATTTCAATCGATTCTCGGTTTCGTACAGATCAAGGTTCAAATCCTTCAAATTTTTTGTTCAAGCTATTAACCCCTATCAAAAATGTCATATCAGTTCGGTTGTCAAGTTTAGAAATCCCTAATACATGGTATACGTTCTCTGAAATTCGTGGAAATACGAGTATGTTTGTTATCATTCCTTCTACCGATGGTTCTATCACAGGAGTATCTGGGCGTGTTGTCATAACAGAGGGAAACTATACGGCAAACACGGGTTCTTCAAATGACATTTTAATCGAGGTATTCAGCCAGTTGAATAATACATTTCCCAATAATAGTTTTTCGGTGTTTTTTAATTCAATTTCTGGGAAGCTTAGTATTTCATGCTTTGAAAAGAAGAATCCTCCGGCTGGAGGATATACATATCTAAACCAACCCAAACCGAAACCAAATCCTAATGGACCAGTAGTTGTTGGGTTTGAAACTCCAGTACTATTTTCGATTAATTTTGCCGATGGTATCTATTCAACCCGAGAAGATAATTGGGGTCTCGGATATAATTTAGGGTATCGTATTCAGCAGACAGATGCTGCACTGGTTCAAACTGCTGATTCGATCATAGACGTTGTTGATTCAAACTACGTGTTTCTTTCATTGAACCCCGATTGGAGAGTTGTTGAACATAACCAACCCGATAGTTCACAGACAGCGGCTTTTGCTAAGGTTATTATCGATGCAGAAAAGAATGGAATTGTGTATGACAATGGTGGAAACACAATCACAAAGCAATATTATTTAAAACAGCCAACAAATATAACCTCCTTTAATATTGCAATCACAGATGAGTATGATCAGTATGTTCAGTTAGAAGGTGGTAATGTATCTATGACACTTGAGGTGACCGAGGTTCTTCATTCATCTCTATACGAAGCTATGCGAGCTTAGGCAGACTTTCTCTTAGAGAAGTCAGACCATCAAGTGTTGTTTTGCGATCTGATGTCTTTTTTAAGTAATTTTTAACCAGTTCGAGTAATTTGGTTTTTTCAGTTTTTAATGATTGCGTTTCAACAATATTTGATGCTGTTGAAATGCCAAAATGTGTTTTAGCTATTCTTGTTTTAAACATTTATTAGTTGTCTAATATTTTCTCTACGCCTCCTTCGCCTTTAGAACGATCTGGTATGTGACGGGCACCGGCGTGCTCTCCTCGATCTCGCCCGCGAGGTCAAAATCAACACCACCAAACGATACTCTGGCCGCTACACTCCCGTTCGCGGTACCAACCTCACTGGATAGCTTGAACTCACGCTTCTTGGTGAGGTCAAAGCGAACGTAGAACCCAAGCGACTGGCCCTCAGCAAACCGAACACCGTAGACTGGTAGGTTGGTTCCAGTGACTGTTGCGGCCTCAACATCTCCAAGAGTAGCGTAACCAACAGCCGCAGTAGCTTCGGCCTGGATATCGTCGCCTCTGTCATCCGTGGTTACCATGCCAGCTTCGACAGCCTGTTCGAAGAGCGTCTGAACCGCAGCCTTGAGGGGCTCAGCCGTCGCGTCGGCCGTGCCTGTGCTGCCCGGCGCAGGGATCGCAACAAGATCGCCAACAAGATCACTGATGGGACCCGTCACAAGTGCAGACGTATCGAACTTCTGGATCGCCTCAACGGGGATTGAGGCAAGGTAGTTGGTCTCGACCTTGGTCGCGTCGCCTTGGGCGTGGTACGTGAACCCAGCGATCGTCTGGAAACGGTTAACGAGCGTGTGGCATGATGAGCCGTCATCGCCTTCAACCGTCATCTTCGTGGCATCGGCCGCGTACTTGGCACCAGCAGTTGCTCCCGTTAGGCCAGCCGTAAGGGCATCAAGTTCGGCTCCTACAACTGTCTTAAGGCGAAGGGTAACCGCGGGAAGGGGCTGGTAACCAGATTGACCAGTAGAGCCGGGCGCATCGTGCCAGCTGCTGGAGTATGAAAGAAGCGTGTTCATCGTCGCGACAGGGACGTTGATCGTTACCGACTCGTCTGCGGGGATAGCGCCCGCGACCTCACCAAGTACTGTGTACGAGTATGTCTGTTCCGCAGTTACCGAAAAGACGTGATCTAGCATGAGCGTTGTAGCGACCGAGGCGTCTGACATTTTGTTATGATTTAAAGCAGAGACAAGAATCTGTTGGCGGCGTCTTTTTAGATTTATAATTATACCCCCCCAGTAACCTGGCTTGAACGATCAAGTTATTCAGTACTTATTAATTTTTGATATATGAGTATAGGATGCGTAGTTATGTTTCTCTTACAAAGATTACTGGCGCATGCCCATGCGATAGTTACTCTGATGAACTTGCATTTATTGGTGAGATTGTAGACGGATTTAAGAATCTAATAAAAAATTATCCTGAAGGTCTTTACCCTGTGACGATCAAGTTAGCGCTAAAGTTTGAGTCAAAGGCAACTGTTGCTGAAAAAGTTGAATTATCATTAGAAGGAACTGTAATATTCATCTACACAAAGATGTTTAAGGAACGATATCCAACAGCACCATTCACAGAATTACAACGTGAAAGAATTAACGCTATCTGGCAAGGTATTGGACACCCAGAAAATATAATACCTACTTAACAAATGAACTTTGTACGCCCTGATTCAGTCGAGAACAAATATAACCTAACATCTACCAACCAGCAGTTTCCTAATAGCAAACATACTGGTCGTGTTCCCAACATGCTTGATCCGGCGCTCCAAGAACTTGCTGCCAGACAGTATTCTCTATATGAAGACAAGCCAGTCCTTCCCGGTCACGATATTCGCCAAGAATTAATTGGTCACACTCATTATGCAACTCCTCTAAATACCGCCTATTTTAGCAAGTCCAACATTGATTACATCCAGCAGGCTATCCAGGATCAGGTATTCAGCATGTCTGGCAACAAGCATCGCATCGACCGTCAGAATGATGACGATGTAAAGCTTATTATGCGCTCATACTACATGACATATGGTCGTAACAACCCCAACACAGTAGAAGCCGACCTTGCTGATTTGAATGCGCGTGTAATCGGTTATTCAGCTGCTAAGGTCTTCAGCGAGCTTGACTTCTACATGTTTTATCGTCAGGATATCGCAGAGTTTGCATCACCGATCGCAAACCCCATGGATGTTCACGTAAAGGGAACTCGTACTGGAGAGCTCAAGTCGTTTTTTTAACCCAGACATAATATGGCCTAGGTGATGTTCCTTGGTAATAGAAAGCACCCTCATAGTTTAATTCTGGTAACTCAAGTTGAACGAACAACTTCATCAGATCAATAAAATCTGATGAGCCTTTGTCTTCAATATATAACACTAGATGGCCACCTGCTTCTAGATGTTTATTGGATTTTACAAGAAGAGGCTGAAGAAACTCTTCCATAAAGTGTGAAACGTTTGTCCAATTAGTCATATGCTCATAGACTTCTTTTGTGAAGAATGGTGGACTTGTAAACACAAGGTCAAACGTCCCAGTGATTCTGACATCTTGAAACTTACCGATCTTTATTTGATACAAATCTGGATTTGATGCGTTGTCAGAAATGATAGCTTGGTAGGCTGTCTTCATCTCCTTGTTTGAGTCTACACCAACATACTCGCAACCGTACGCGATCGCACAACGCAGACGATCTCCCCAACCAGCTGTTGGATCAAGCCAACGCTTGGGCTTGAACATTTCTAAAACTGCCATGCCAGCAGGAAATGGATAAAGTGTACATTCTTTACCTGTTTCAGCTTTGCATCGTAAGCGTTGCTCTTTTGAATACTTGTCAGTTTTATCTATTGCTTTCCAATCTTTGGATCGTGGTATCAATACCCGTCTTCCTCTGAAGGTTTCCATTATACCTAAAGCCGATTTTACTCTAATCCAATAAATTTGCGTCCGATCTTGCTGGTTAAGAACATACCATATCCTGCCGCAATCTGAGTATATAATACAGAACTCCCTCTGGTAGTAAAAAATAGGAAGACCGATAGTCCGACAAAAAGCAATGAACACGCCCAAAATAGAATTGTAAAGATGTCCATTTGTTATATTAAAATGGATTAAAAGGTGTCTACCTAAGTAAACACAAAATGGAACGTGGACGCTTTTCAAAGGAGTATGCTCAGTTTCTGTGTGATCGGTTTTACCGCCGCTACAAGGAGACGTGTAGTCTAAAGGTCGGTTGTAATACTGCTGGTTGTGACAGCTTTAAGACTGTACGCGCAAACGATGAAGAGGAGTATGACCGCCCTTTTCGATGCGAGGATTGCAAAAAGACAGAATATCAGCATTCGTCAGATGATGAGTAATCTCTTTGAACGAAACATACAATGGAGCTGATAAACTTCAAAGGAACCTTATACGGAAAGCTGGAAACCCAACTTTTTATATGGGAAGCAGAGTGGGACTCGTTTAGGCCCTTAGAACGCATAGGCTGGAATGGTAAAGAAATCATAGGAGTTGACACGAAATATAAGCAAGATATATTCGATCCTTATTACGGGTATGGGTCACCTGAAATGAAACAGCTCTGTAGAAGGTTGACTGACATTACCGAACTGAATGTCCCCGAATCTGGAAATATTCCATGGTTAAAGGGAGAGTTCTGGCGTGATAGAAATTGTTCCTTTGCTTTCGAGTGTTCTCCAAAATCAGTACAATCATGGAAGAAGTATATAGGTTACATGAATTCACGTGCCAAAACTTTACGCAGACATAATCATTCTCGTGCGACTAAACGTTTACTCCTAAAGTGATTTCTATCTACAAATGAGAATTAATCTGATCGGTAATTTTAGAGCCAATACGGGGCTTACACACGACGCGATGATTCTGCGTGGGCTTTTAGCCAATGTACACGGAGATTCAGTCGAAATCCGTAAAGTTCATCATTCTATGCCTCAGTGTGCGGAAGGAGAGATTAACATTTTTCTTGAAGTTATTAACCCTTCTCTCATTTCATATGCTGCCAAAAATATTTGGATTCCAAACATAGAGTGGACATATAAGACTTGGATACCATATCTCAAGATGGTGGATGAAGTTTGGGCAAAGACCCGTGAAGCAGAAACACTTCTATCCAAACATTCCAATAATGTAAAGTACATCGGATGGACATCGATCGACAAGATTTTTCAGGAGAAGAAAAACTATCACAAGGGAATTGTTCTTGTCGGAAAGAACATATATCGTAATCCGAAACCAGTTCTTCAGGCATACCTACAAATCAAATCATCTAATCCAAATTTGTATAGTCTTCTTCCTGATCTGGTAATTCCGTATCATCCTGATCATATAAAGTTTTTCTTTCCCCCTGAGTTGGCCGAGAAGGTAACCTTGCTTGATAAGGAACTCACTGAAACCGAATACAATAATCTTCTCACGGAGTGCGGTCTGGCTATATGTACATCTGCTACAGAAGGATTCGGTCACGCTGTTAATGAAGCAATGTCTTCTGGTTGTAATATGATTGTTTCTACTATTCGGCCATTTATGGAATTAACTGATAGTCGTGGATTATTCGTTGCTTTGAAGGAAAAGGTTGAACACCCATCATGTTTGGGTGATCTGGTGGATGTTAGTGTACAAGATTTGATGCTAAAGCTTCAGGGGTATGTAAATACGCCATTCAAAGCAAAGAAAAACATCTCTGAGGAGAATCGTGATACATATGAAGTTCGTCATGCTAAATTTGTAGAGAGTATGCAGAAACGTCTGGGAGAACTAAAGCCAGATGAATATGTGCTTTCGAAGACATTCCCTTCTGAGTCCGAACTGCCAGACGTGTCCATTGTTACGCTGACATACAATCGTCGCATCTTCATGCCTCTTGCCCAGTACTCTTATATGATTCAGTCTTATCCTGAGCACAAGCTTGAGTGGGTGATTGTAGATGATGGTGACGATTCTATTGAGGATACGCTCATCGGAATCGCAAATGTAAAGTATGTCCGCTTGGATACCAAGACATCGATTGGTGAGAAGCGTAATATTGGAGTCCAGTCAGCAATGTATGACACGATCGTAATGATGGATGATGATGACGTGTATCCAAATAATAGCGTTCTCCACAGAGTAGCTATGTTGGGTAAGGAGCCAAAGAAGCAGTGTGTATTTACGACTACAATTCCTTGCTATGATATCCAGAAGCATATCTCATTCATGAATGTTCCTCCGTATGGTCTACCAATGGCACAGCGGCTATCGGAGGCTTCCCTTGCTTTTACTCGTCAGTTCTGGGAAGATAGAAAGTTTACGGATATCCAAATCGCAGAGGGCAACGCATTCATTCACGGTCGTGAAGAAATGTGTAGGGAGGTATCACCTCAAGAGGTTATAGTGTCGCTGGTTCATAGTAAAAATACGTCATCGCGTAAGGTTCCTGCTGGAGAGCCAAACGGATGTCATTACGGTTTTAATGATCAGCTATTCTCAGTTGTTTCCTTGATTGGAGAGCAACTTAATACTTCATGCCAAAAAGAGACCGGCGGCGGCGGTGAGTCTTCTTGTGTGACTTCCGGCGGCGACGTCCACCCATAGAAGGCGCTTCACCGGGGGCAGCGCCATCAGGGCCACCGCCACGCATCTTAAGACCAGCCTTCGCAAGCATGCGGCGAACCGTCTTCTTCTTAACTAAGCGAAGCTTCTTGTGCGAGCGACGGCGGCCACCGAAGGGAGCAGCCGCAGCACCCGTACCACCAGAGATCGTGAATCCTTCAGGAGCAGAAACAGCAGACATCTTTTATGTTTAGTTAAAGAGAAATTCTTCAGGCCGAGCAAGTGAGACAGGGCTCGACTGTGAATTTTTGCGCACTCGAAACTGCGCGAGTTCTCAAATAATAGCATCCAGTTTTCAGACCTGCCTTCCACGCATAGAAATGCATGGACGACATTTTTGCGTACGATGGCTCACTCAGAAATAGATTGAGCGACTGCGACTGGCAAATAAACGGAGCGCGATCGCGAGCCATATTGATAAGCGTCTTCTGTGGAATCTCCCACGCGGTCTTGTATAGTTCGCGCAGCTCTGCTGGAAGTTCCAGCATGCTCTGGATACTACCATTGTTTGCGATAATAGACGTACGAACCTCAGAAGTCCACATGTTGAGTTTTACCAGATCTTCTACCAGATACTTATTCACAACAACAAAGTCTCCGGCAAGTACACGCCGAGTATACAGATTTGAAGTGAACGGTTCAAAGCATTCATTATTACCCAAGATCTGAGATGTAGACGCAGTAGGCATGGGTGCTACCAGTAGAGAGTTGCGAATACCATTAGTCTTGACCATGGTCTCCAGAATCTTCCATGGTAGATATGATGTCATTGGGTTCTCATTCCAAAGGTGATACTGGAGCTTACCAAGCGACGCAGGAGAGCCCGGGAAGGAAGGGTGAAACTTACGATCCATGAATCCAAGATGAGTCTGTTCTGAGAGTTCAATGCTCCGGGCCACCGAGGTAACAGCAGCCGCATAATAGATATTCTCAAAGATTTCACGGTTCAACTTAGCGGCTTCATCTGACGTCCACGAAAGACGGAGAATCGCAAACACATCTGCGAGACCTTGGATACCAATGCCAATCGGTCGATGCTTCATGTTTGAATTACGACATTCGGGCGTAGGATAAAAGTTCTTGTCAATAACAATATCCAGATTACGAGTTAGGATCGCAGTATACTCGCGTAGCTTTTCAAAGTTAAACTTGCCATCCTCGATAAACTTAGGAAGCGCAAGCGATCCAAGATTACATACAGCCGTCTCATCAGAGGCTGTATACTCCATGATCTCTGTACACAAATTTGAGCTCTTGATCGTACCAAGGTGCTGCTGGTTAGACTTGGAGTTAGCAGCGTCCTTATAGCAGAGATATGGCGTTCCAGTCTGGATCTGAGCGTCCAGTACCATCTGCCATAGCTTCTTGGCTGAAACCTTACGACGACCCTTGCCTGCGTTTTCATATGACTCATATAGTTTCACAAATTTCTCTGAGTGAACATCAGCAAGGCCAGGACACTCGTGGGGGCACATGAGGGTCCAATCAGCATCTTCCTCAACACGCTTCATGAACAGGTCAGGAATCCACAGACCGTAGAACAGGTCACGCGCGCGATCCTCCTCAGCTCCCTGATTCAGCTTGAGACGAAGAAAGTCCTCGATATCAGCATGCCAAGGCTCCAGATAGATAGCGAACGAACCATTGCGCTTACCTCCCTGATTTACATACTTTGCTGTGTCGTTGAAGACCTTAAGCATGGGTACAATTCCGGTAGACTCACCATTGGTTCCATGAATCTTTGAACCACGAGCACGGATGTTGTGGATAGAAAGCCCAATGCCACCAGCCCATTTCGAGATCTGAGCACAGTCTCCGAGTGTATCATAGATTCCCTTGATTGAGTCATCCTTCATGGTTAGAAGAAAGCATGATGATAGCTGAGGATGAGCAGTGCCAGCATTGAATAGTGTAGGAGTCGCGTGAATGAAATACCCCTGCGATAGAGCATCGTATGTTTCCTTCACGCGAGACATATTCTTACCGTGAAGCTGAATAGCAACACGCATCCACATATGCTGAGGGCGCTCAACTGGTACACCATTCTTCTTCAAGAGATATGCCCGCTCCAGTGTCTTGAACCCGAAATAATCAAACATGAAATCACGGGAATAATCAATCATCAGTTCATAACCTGCCGGATCACCGCAGACAAGATCATGAACATAATCGCTCACAATACTCTGATCATGGTATAGCATCTCAACACAATCAAGCATAGTTGCCGGTGTATTCTTCTGGTGATTATCAATCAGGATACGAGCTCCCAGGAGACCGTAGTTAGGATGGTGACGTGACTGCATCATTGCGCATGTCTCTGCGGCAAACTCATCAAGCTTACGCGTTTCCATTCCATCCTGAAGCTGATTACATACCTTCTGTGCTACCAGATCAGGATTCACATGCTGAAGTCCAGTAGACTGTTGCCGAATACGCCCGAGAATCTGATCGAATGATACAGGTTCGCGGGTGCCATCACGCTTTACTACGTACAGGTGATCAGACATCTTTATTATCCTATGTGATACTAACAATAAAATCCGTTCTTAAGAAACAAATGCTTAAGGAACTTATGTTAGTTTTTTCTTTGATGCTCTTTATGATAGCAACGTATTACGTAATACAGTTTGCTCATGGTAAAACTTCGACATACACTGGTGTTGTATCAATTATTTCATTAGTTGTATCTTTCTCATATCCTATGTATTATTTTTCAGATCTAAATTCAGGTCACAGAGAAGAAATCTTTGATACTCTTTTCCCCGTTGGCGCAATTGTTGACAGAGCAGTTGGGCAAACTAATGCTGCTGTTGATGCTGGAACACAACACGCTCTGGTTGGTACTGTAGGCGCAGCGAGTACCTATGCAGCTACGTATACCCTCAGTCTAGCAGCTGCGCCTTATGTTCCAGCACTTGCGGCAATTTTAGGAGGACCATTTGGATGGTTTCTACTTCCTTTAATAGCCTTCCTTCTGGGAGTTTCACGGAAACCCGGTAGAGACATAGTTGGTGGCAAGCGCTCTAAGAAGAGAGTTTAACCTGAATATGCATTGATTCAATTTCGTGTATGAATAGACCCATCGAGTATGGGATCGGTACCATTGTTGTAGGGTAATCTGGATTTGCATCAAGAAGACCAGTGTCAGGTTGAAATAAGAATTCGTGGGCATCTGAACGCAAGGTCATGCTCTCGTTTAAAAAGTTTGAAATACCATGAGCAATCAGTGAATCACGTTCCATCTCACCAATACGTAAGCCCCCATCATTTGCTCGTCCTTCGAGCGGCTGATGCGTCAATAATGTTCTGGGTCCAGTAGATCTATAATTAATCTTATCCTCTACCATGTGCTTGAACCGCTGATAGTATGTTGGCCCCATAAAGATCTCTGCTTCGATCATCTCGCCATTCATTCCGTTATACAGGAACTCATTGCCATATGGATGGTATCCCAACTGGATCAGAGCCTCCTTTGTATCTCCGATCCGCTGCTGTGTACTAAATGCTGTTCCATCTACGATCGTACCAAGCTCTACAGCAAGCTTAGACGACATTCCTTCCAGAAACTGTCCAATCGTCATACGGGATGGTAAGGCATGTGGATTAATGATTATATCAGGTCTTAGACCATCCTTGGTTACTGGCATGTCTTCCTCTGCAATTCTGAGTCCAACTGTACCCTTCTGTCCGTGACGAGACCCAAACTTATCACCCAGCACAGGATCACGAACTTCTACAATCCGGATCTTCACTCCTTGAAGACCTTCCGATGTTGTGTAACGATATACTAAGTCTACTATACCATGCTGACCTCTTTTGGGTAATACAGACGAATCTACAAATCCAATCACCTGAGCAGCAGAGTTTGTTTTAGGTGTTACAATGCCTACTAAGATTGTATTGGGAGTGACTTCAGCTCCTGCTTTGATAATTCCATCAGCATCCAAGTGATCATAATTCTTTCCATCTTTTCTGGAAACGGTTTCACGGTATTTGGGATCGGTGACAGGATTGGCAAACATGGTGTGAGTCTGAGCTGCAGGATCAATGATACTTTCTGACTCGTCGTATGAGTGATAATATGACGTCTGATACATTCCACGCTTGAGAGACGCTTCATTTAGCAAAACAGAGTCTTCCTGATTGTACCCTCCGTATATAGCAATGGCGACAATAGCATTCTCTCCAAATGGGATACATCCTCCACCAAGAACTCCTGGATATGCCCATGTCTGACATAAAGGCTGCTGAGGAGTATGAAGATGAGTTGCGATAGTATCGAAACGTTTGTTAAAAGCAGTATTATACCAAGAACATGATTGCTTTACCTGCTGGCATGTGAACATGTTACGGGGAGCCTGATTATGATCCGTGAAGGGCATTACGCTTCCAGTTGCCGAGAATAGCGTACTTCCATGAATCTCAGATGGCTGATCTCCATGAAATGGTTCCATGCTAATACGAAGGCATTCAGACTCCTGTGAATCAATATAGTCCATGTGCTTAAGAATAGATTCCCAATTCTTACAGGCTTTGATTGTTTCCAGTTTTGTTCCCTCACGATAGATCACTCTACAAGGACGTCCAGCATCGCACTGAATTAGATACTCGTTATCAAGTCTGTTCCAGGTCAATGAAACAAACTTATCAAGATTTCCAGCTCTGCGTTCACGAACTAAACTGGCGTGGAATGCCTCGGTATCCTTCATAACAACACATACCAAATCAGAATTCACAAATACCTTTGTCCAAAGAGGATTCCAAGCAGACGGATGGATTACAGAAATGGTACGAACATTCGGTTGGTCAAATACCAATTCCTTTACTTCTGCTGAAGAAGACTGAGTTGTCAGCTTTGAGAAGAGTGTCAATGACTTAATCATGCCAATATTTCTACCATCTGGGTTGTCGATCGGACACATAATACCCCAAGATGACGAGTGAAGTCTTCTTGGCTCTCTTTGTTTAGAACCCTTGTCCATCTTCAAATTAATGCGTCTTAGGTGAGCAATAGTTCCCAAATATGAGAAACGAGATAAAACTTGGGCAACACCAGATTCCCCTCCCCATGTTCCCTTGAATGACTTTTCAAATTGGTTAAGAAAGTTATACGACTTCCAGTAGAAGTTACGGATTCCTTCTTCCTGAATTAGATTTGACAAGTTCTTACCCTTATATGTCTGCTTCTCGAACTCTACGCGTCTATCAAGCTCTAATAACATGGATGCACCAACTTCCTTGTAAATCCTGCGAAACTCACCAAAGCAAAGGTCGCCTGATGCTTCAAGACGCTTGAATCTAAAATGATCACGATCCGAGTCGGGGGAATTACCAACCGCAACATCCATTGCCATACGTAACATATGACCTAATAGGTATCCCTTTCTGCGATAGAATGAAGGAACAGACTCTCCCTCCTGGACTTCACAGTGAGGAAATAGACTTGAGTACAGGTTTGTATATACGGCACCATTGCTACGAGTGCGTGTCTGGCGTCTTAGGAATAGTAGATTTCCGTCTTGGGTCTGATCTTCTTCTTTGCCCATTTCAGAAGCAAGGTATTTCTCATGAGAAAGGATGAGTTGAGAAAAAAGTCCATCGTACATAGTACGTTCCCGAACTCCAGCAAGGATAACATCATAGATATCCTGATCAGATGTGAAGCCTAACGCATAAAAAATACTGATCAACGGAACGGGATTATCAAATCCAGGAAGTTGGATTGTTGCGAGACGATTAGTAGAGAAGCTTCCGTAATCTGGTGTCTTGCTAATAATTCCAGAATCGTTGATAATCTTATTCTCAGGCGGAATCTTGAGTAGGTGGCCGGCACGTCTGGTACCGTCTTCTGATTCGGAATATATGCCTGCTATGAATTCAAACTTGTTCTCTTTTGTGGCTGTATCCATAACTGCTTTGAGCTCCTTTTCAGAACGTGTACGAACTTCATCTCCAGAAGGTTGTTCGAGACGTTTCTTTGCGTAGAACATGTTTGAACCAAGAGATTCTTGGGTTAGAAGAACGCGTTCCTGACCGTTGATGATAAAGTACCCACCAAGCTCAAATCGGCACTCGCCTGCGTCATATAGTTGATCGGGCGTCATGGGACGTAGATAGCAAATAGAACTCTTTAAAAGCAGAGGTACTCGTCCAATGAGGATATCATCGAATGACTTAGTTTGGACTTCGTCGCCGTAATCATACTCGACTACAATGTCTGCTCTGACTTCAAATGCGTATGTTTTATTCTCAAGGCGGCATGCGTGAGGAAGAATAGCAATATCCTCTTCATCGACCGGGGATACATAACGGATATCTTTGCCGTCCTTACCGCCGATATAAATCCGGATTTGGCGACCATCTTCTAAGGATCGTTTGAATGGGTTCATTGCTTGAATGAATCGGGGGATCTTGATGTCTAAGAAATCAGAATAGGAGTCCAAGTGGTGTCGTACCATTGGGTTGAGTGTGTCCTTTAGAAAGGTTGTTATAACATGTCGAGCCATTCCTTTCCTTGTAATATAGAAAGAATGGGAAAGCTCCAAACCGTGCTAACATCCGTGGCAGTTGTGGCAGTATTACTTTTTGCCTATCGTTATCTTTTTAATCCTCAGGTTCTGCTTGGTAGTTCCGGCCCAGCATCAGTGTGTCCTGATCGGTGGTCATATGTAGATGGGCTATGTAAGCCAACATATAACAGTATATGTATGCCATTTGACCCTTCTAAGATGACATCTAAGGTGTCGGCATGTAATCTTGCCAGAACATGTGGAACTGGTTGGCCGGGTAAATGCGCTTAAGCATTAAATGAATACAAAAACAAATGGCAGGAATTTTATTTACAGATGGAAAGTTCACATTATCGGGAGTGAATAAGTATTCTGAGATGACGGGGATTGGTGGAAAAAAGAAAGATGAAGAGACACCAGTTCAAACAGCAGTTCGTGAAACGGTAGAAGAGCTATTTGAACCAGAAGAAATTCCTGCTGGATTAATTGAAGAACTATACGCGAACCTTATATTTGATAATATGATGTTCAGAAGCAACTATAGTACCTTTATTATGGATTTTAACGATCTGAAAGTATTTTTTGTAACTGCAAAGAAATACGACTTAAAATCTAAGGTTTACGATATCTTACCTTCAACAATTGAAGAACTAATTCTCAAAAGAAAGTTTGTGAAGAATGCTGAACTAAGATTTGTCATGCTTATACCAAATCGCCCCTTACACACAGAGCTTGATTTTGATGGATGTTTTGTAAACGATATCTTGGATTTAAATCCTGCGGAGTAAGTAGTAGATAATGTATGCTGAATCACACAGACCAGTATTTCTTGATGATGTAATAGGTCATCAAGAGATTAAGCAATCGTTGAAAACTTACTTAGAATCTAAGCCATTTGCTGGAGCAGTGTTTATGATCGGTCCTCCTGGTATTGGAAAGACAACAATGGCTCTTTGTGCGGCAAGGACCTTCGACTTTGATCCGTTGGAGATTAATGCTTCAAAGTCTATTCGTAGTTTTGAAGATGTAGACAAGCTAAAGGATTCTTGTAGATCTTCTATAAATATTCAGTCATTTATCCGAGGTGATACAACCCGTAAGACCTGTGTAATCTTAGATGAGGTTGATGGGTCTGATCCGCATGCTCAAGCAAAGATAGTCGATTGGGTTAAAGATCCTACTCGAACTGTGCCGATCTTATGTACTGGTAATGAGCTCCCAACTATTTTTAAACGAAATACAGAATTGATTCACATACTGAGATGCTATCCGCCTAAGGCAGCAGAGGTTCAGCATCTATTTCCCGGGGCCGACGCTCCTCAAATTTTGAAGGAATGTCAGCACGACATTCGTCGCGTGTTTCATAAGTTACAGTATGGCAATTCATATGTTATTCCTGACTACTCTCTCCCCCCCACTGGTACGTCTGTGGAGGTTGCGTTTCTATGGCGGCAGACGATGTTTGGGCTGCCGGAGCCTCTCGAATGTCACGCCGACAAACTGGGCAACGTACACTCGCACCAAACCACGTTTGAATGCAAGACCGATGGTAAACGTGACGGCAAACCCGTAGTCTCGCGCCGTCAGAAGAAATCGCATCCTGACAAATTGAACAAGTCTGCTGGGAAGAAGCTGTAAAGTCTTCTACCTCATTTGAAATTTGCTGAGCAGTTGGTACTACTGGAACATTATCCATAAACCCAGCAGGAATATTGATCGGAAAGGTGATCGTGACAGGATCGATGCGTGGAGGAGCCAGTGCGGAAATATAAGCAGCTTGGATGTCAAGAAATCTCATAGTTACCCGATCACGCTGTCTATAAAGATGAGCACGCCGGATAAAATGATCCTGTGTAAATGCCAGTTCACGAAGAATATCTAAGCGGCGTGAGTCCATTTCTATTATCACTTTAACACCAGCTAAATCACTTAAAAATAGGGTTTCCCCGTACATTACTTGCGCTTCTCTTCGAGACACTTTTCCTGCTCCAAGAGAAGCCGCTTTCCCTTTAGGATCTGCTCGCACATCATCCTCTCGAACTCATTGTCAATTTCTGACACGAGCTTAGTGAGGTCGCGAACATCCCGCTTGAGCGTCTTGACCGTTTCCGGGCCAAAGAACATCCGGTCGATGTGGTGGTCGTCCATGGTTGCAGTGCCAAACAGTTATTTAGTCTTTTTTAGATCCGTTTTAATTATGTTATCAATACGTGTATACACTTTATGTATATCATTTCCTATATATGCCCAACATTTATGATATCCTTTTGGATTTTCAAAAAATACAGTTTCAACTGAAAATGTTTTTGCTAAGTCAGGAGAAGGAAGTTTTAACAGATGCCTACACCTAATTGCAAAATAAGAATCTTCATTAATAAAGTTATATGGAACTAATTCCAGCGCTTTGATCATTGCGCTTTTTCTTCTAAGACTTAATCCTCCATTTCCAACTACATTTTCTGTTGAATTATTTAACCATTTCATATTCTTATTCCAAGGTGCACCAACGTAATCATATTCTAAAAAAACTGATAGGTTATTATCCAGCAAAACAGTATCAGTTTGAAATATTAGAATATTTTCATATGGTAATGAAGACCAAAAGTCGATCGATGTTAGCAATAAATTATAATCGTTTATAGTCAAATTTTCTTTATCTAAGTTTTTTATTTCAAAAACATCATCTACTTTTAGTGAATGCACGAAGTCAGTGATAGTTTGAATATTGTTTTTTCCTGCAAAATATACAAATTTCCAACCAGCTGGTACAAGAAGCCACATCATCCACTTAAGAAGATCATTTGTAACCTGTAGCTCCCTAGGCTCCACAATTACGGCAACCTTATCAAAAACGGCTGGACGTGTTATAGTTGTAACTGTTTCTGCAAGCAATTTAATTTTACTATTCCATTCTGGCGGATTCATTTATATTAATTATCTTAGAAATAGATCCATTGGATCACGCTTGTGCTTCTTGAGATTTTGGAAGTACACCATATTTTTATGATTCATAGGACAAACGCATGAAAAAGCGATGTGTAATAAATATAGCAATTAATCCGCCAGGTTATAATTATCTTGAAAAACAGATACGCCTAGGCGAGTCATTAAAACAACATAACTTTGACGGAGACTTTCTTACATGGACGGATTTTCCAAATGATAACTACAATAAACAAAACAGATATAACTGTAAAGCGGCTGCATTTGAAGAAGCTCTAAAATTGGGGTATACAGAACTTTTGTGGTTAGATGCAGTTGCTGTTGTTGTAAATCCGATCCAACCGGTTTTTAACAAAATTAAAGAGCACGGGTATTATACACTAAAAAATTGGACCTATAATTGTGCCCAGACCTGCAGTGATAAATCTCTCGCATATTATGGTGTTTCACGGGATCAAGCAGAAAAAATGCAAGAACATGCAAGTGGTGTAATAGGAATAGACTACAATAACCCTAAAGGAAAGGCATTGCTTGATATGTTTATTAAAAGTTGTAAAGAAGGTGTATGTGAGGGTAGTAGACTTCACGATAACCAAAGTTCAGATCCACGATTTCTATTTCACAGACAAGACCAGTCTGCACTGAGTATGTCAGCAAACATCTTAAAACTTCCTCCAATCCAAAAATGGGAGGAATCGTTCTCATATCACAAAGCTAAACATTCCAAAACAATTGCTATGTGGCCATTGAGTTATTTTCGTAGAAACATATCCATTGGACCACGCTTGTGCTTCTTGAGATACTGAGCTCCCATGAATAGGATCGAGTCTAAATCCTTCTCCTTCTGCTTGAGAACAGCAAGAGTCCCTTCCTCCTCATCCAGATCAGGATACTCTGTGTACTTTCGAGAAACGTATCCATCCAGCTGCTCGATACCCAGCGCAAATAGCTGAGCAACTGGATTCTGAATCTGATTCGTAATATAGAACTCAACATCTGGCTTCAAGTTTCGCTTCCTCACAAAGTCAATATGTTCAATCTTGTCTCCTTGCTTTTTCTCATCCTTGCGATTGGCTACATAGATATACGCCAATCGATCGCCAACCTGAGGAGCATTGCCAGCATCGCGTTCCTCCATACGGTCAGCCAAAACTCGGTGTGCAATCTGTCCTGGGTTCTTGTAATCATCACGCAACTGTTTTGTGATTACAAACTTCTCAAGTGGAATCTTATTCTGCATTACCTGAACCAGCATATCCTTCACAAAGTTCTGAGCATTCTTCAGCGATCGCTCTTCCATCAGAATATCCAGAGCTCCGCCAAATACGTCCTTCACAATAGGAGCATTATCTCTGCGTTTCAAAGCAATACCCATTCCTACACGCTTACACTTAGTTGTGTCATCCTCGTACTTCAGACCCATGTAGCGTTTGCGGCAGAACAGAATGAAGGGAAAGAAGGTCTTCTCATATTCAATCTTATGTGCCTTGCGACATTGGCTTGTGATTCGCTCAGCCGCCTTCTTGCCCAGCTCGATCGCAGTAGCCAAATCTTTGGTGGGAAACTTCACGAAGATTGAATCCGTGTCGCCGTAGATTACCTCTGCTCCAAACTCAGTCTCAACAACGCTCTTGGCAAACATTAGGCGTTCACGACCAGCAGCTGTAGTACATGCCGCAACTTCTACCTTGCGGATCGGGGACGTACGAGAACCTGTCTGACCATATACTGAATTGGCAACAACCTTGTAAGCAAGCTGAAGGCCGTTCAAGACAGACTTCTGGGCATCATCGTCTGTCTTCTCCATCAACTTACGAGTTTCCTTGCGCTTCTTCAGTAGGATGTCCAGAGTCATTGGAAGCAGACCAATGCTGGTTGGGTCAGCAGTTGGTTGAGCATATCCACATGTCTTGCGACCAATAACTTCATCTGCGTCATTCTTTACGTCAAATGAGATTTCATCGATCGTGTATGATTCCCTTAGTTTGTCCAAAGCAGGTCCATCTGTTCCTTCATGATGAATCTTGCGTCCATCCATGTTGAAGGTCTTTACATATACCAGGCTGTCAGGCGAGATATTGAATGCGATCATGTTAGACGGGTATAGAGAGTTAAAGTCCAGAACCGGGATTGGGTCTTCCAGATACATGCCAATCTTTGGAGCCAATACTACAGCTCCCTCGTATGACATATCGCCGTCCACTGACTCCTGAGCCATGATGATCTGGTTACGCTTAGATGCGTTATATGCCACAGCAGAGTAGATCTTGATACCCTGACCACGCAGAAAGATAAAATCAATTGGAACACGACATACGTCCGCCATACCACGGGCATTGACCAACGTATCCAGCTTTGCCATGAGAGTTAGTACAAGATCGCAATCTTGAATACAGTACTTGGCAATCTTGGACCGATCGGATGGGCCCTTCTTGTGAAGTTCAAACATATCCTGAGCAGATACATCGTCCTTGCTAAATGACCACTCAAAACGCTTCTTGTCATCCGCTGAGATATCATCAAACGTGTTTAGGTAATTGCCATCATCAAGCTCAACAATGAACTTTTTAGGGAAAACTTCTTTTACCTTAAACTTCTTACCATCTGCGTAAGGATTGATGGTATTGCCTACAATATCAAATCGAACATAGTTTCCTGCAAAGAGGCCACGTGTAGACTTAGTATGAATCTCATACATACGGGTCTCTGCTCCAGTAATGATCACCAAATCAGTAACCTTATCACGCAGGAATGTGCTTGCCACATTATCCAGCTTGTATGAGTCCAAATTCTGCTCGCGGCGAATGCTCAGCAATAGATCAATTGGTAGACGTCCGGGTAGGTCAAAGTATCTGACAGCATACTTACCGGATGCGAGCTCAAAAGTCTTCTTCTCGGTCTTAATCATGTCAGACCTCTGTCCCCACTGCCGAGTATCTGAACGACCAAGTTGGAGTTCGATCTTGTGTAGTTCACAACGTTCAGCTATGTAGCCATCGTCAAAGCCAAAGGTGTTATACCCAACAATCATGTCAGGATCCTCTGCTTGGATATACTGTTTGAACTTCAGAAGAAGGTCTTGTTCATTTGAACACGAAACATACTTGACATCTGATTCGGACGCATCGCATGTTCCAGAGATAAGAACATAGCGTTCTACAGGCATCATCAAGTCGTCAGACCAACGGAATGACAGACCAATCTGAATGATCTCATCTTCGCGATTTGAAGACATCGGGAAGTTGCCAGATGCTGAGTAGACCTCAATATCGTAAGAAAGAACATAAAGAGGAATGCTGATTTTAGGGAATGCTTCTACAGATGTATATGGAACCTTGTACGCGACGTTGACTCGTTCATCTTCGCCTACGCTATCAGCCTCTTCTTTAAACTTGATCGGAGATGCTGGAGAGATGTCACGCTCGTGGAATAGACGAAGATAAGGGGGCAGATTTGACTCAAACACATCTTCTACGTGTACTTTGCGATTGCCGATCTTTAGGCCGTTGCGCAACTCCTTTGCGACCAGCTTGAATGCCCATAAAGCAGGGAACGCCAACTTCCAGACACGAATGGTCTCGAGGCCATTAAATCCGCGCATGGCATCCAGTTTGTGCTCTTCTGTGATCGTCATACCTTGAATGGTCTTAACATTTGAGATGGCAGAACTAATTTGTGCGGCAGTCTCAGCAGGCAAGGCTCGAAGGTAGAAATATGGTTTGAAGTCTGTGATACGAACTCGTGCGACGTCTCCTTCATGAGTTCGTCCGTAGATATCTACGACATACTTAAACTTATGGTCGTACTCGCGCCAGTCGCATGGTTGGAGATACATCTTGTTTAGCATAGAGTTAATAGTGTAGAGATTAATTCGTTTTGAAGTAATAATGGGTGGATATATAATTCTACGAGTAACTTCTGGACTTAACGATGCGTTATCTTTATTATGGTATGTTATACGCTATGCAGAGCCTCATAAAAGAACAATTATATTTTGCTTAGATCTGTATAAGCCATCTAACCTAAATGATATAATCGATTTTTCACAGTTTCCAGTACCTATTTTATGCGGAGAATCACATATAAAAAACATAACCTTTTCAAAAATTGAACCAAGTTGTTTTGAGACCGATCCATATAAGGAGTGTGACTCGACAGTTAAAGAAGGTATTTATAATATTCCAAGTATAGGAAACATGATAACAAAATTTGATCCGACAAAAACATATCCTGATGATGTTTTATTGATATTTCAGGGGTTTGGAGATTTTGGTGAATCTCTAGAAACAATAAAGCATATAAAATTTACCAGAAGGTTTCTTGAAAAATTTTATCTACAGCAAAGTGTATTTATTAAGCCAATGATACCCAAATTTATACATAGAGTTAAAAAGCGTTTAGTCCCATTTCCAAGTATTCATTTACGATCGACAGATTATCCTGGATATAATGAAACTGATGATATTCAAAGCGTTGAACGATTTGTAGCTAAGCATCCAAATAAAATGATTTATCTAGCATGTGATAACAGTAGCCTTGTTGAGAAGTTATGTAATCAGCATCCAAAATTAGTCAAACCTTTATCATACAAAAAAATAACAAAACCTTATCGTGCATTACACTACGAATTTGGGAATATTGATCCGAACTGTCTGAATAATGCATTCATTGATATTCTAATGTGTGCATCTGGGTCTGATTTTCTTCAGTCTCGTGGCGGATTTAGTCGATTAATTGCCAGTATACGAAACACGCGTGGGTTAGTTAATAAACTACTTGAGAAATAGGTTCTGACCAGCTTGACGTGTAACAAATGTACGGTTCTTGTGAAGAGGTCCAAAGTGCTGGTTAACCACAGCTTCTACATCTGCTGGATTGAATGGCTTACAACTGAAGACATCCAGGTACATATCATTGGTTTCCTCGCAAAAGTGAGCAGTGATATTTGAAGTCTCGATCAGTTGAACAAGGGTATACCCAGACTTGTCCCCAGACCCAAAGTGAACCACTTGCGGCTCACCGTAAGGAACCATGTCAATACGCTTTACGAGCGTCTTAGCAAATCTGGTAATTGTTGGAGCACATCGAATAGAAGTTGAAATACAATTAGAACAATCCAACATGAGATGGTATCCCCAGGACATTTTATTCTTTTATAACAGTTACTTTCTAAACCACAGACTTATCGCAATCTCTGTAACTTAAGCCGTAAACTCGGTTGGTATCCTGGCTTGATTTTCTGTATAACTGTGTGTGTATAACCTTGGGTATTCAGAAGTCTGATTAGTCTATAACCTCTATCGGTTATAAAGCGATTAACCCAGCTATTAATATGCCTTACGTGTGTATCGTCAACGATCATCATTCCACCATGTTTCAAAAGCAGGTTTGCGTTTGTCATATCGTTGTAAATACAATCTTCAGAATGACCTCCGTCAACATGAATAAGATCATAACTCTCTAAGGAAGATTGATTTTCTCTTATCCATGTAGGCATGGTTTTAGTTGAATCTCCTTCTATAAATTTAAAATTAACATGTGGAAACTTTGATTCTATGTAACTTAAGCATGGTCTTACATATCTATGCGTGCCTATATCAAATATAGTAAAATCTAAGGGATTTGTGTGACGACCTAATAGCAATAGCATAGCCGAATGACCAGCATTAAATCCTATTTCGCATATTTTTGTTGCTTGTTTTCCACACCAAAAGAGATTTAGTTGTTTATTGTATAGTCCTGGAAACAACTGTAGTGTCCTGTCGTAATAAAATGAATTACCTTCTAAGGGTTCTCCTGATTTAGTGATGATTTCTTCTAAATCAGTCAGGTAGGTTTTCACTAAAGAAGAGTGGGTCTCGTATTCATTAGTTAGAGATTTTTGATCGAGCGACATGTTTACAATTAAAAATAGAATAGAATTGAATTTAAGTTTCTAACCCATTAACAAATGTCAGGCTACCCGTTATTTCACGCAACAACTCGTGGTGGTGTAGAAGACAGACTCGCAAATGCCGACTCCTCAAAGCGTAACATGGATGCGACGTATTATTCTAACGCGCCAGCATCGTGTGGTAATAGCTCGGCTTGGCATGCGGCAGCGGAGTATGTTGGTTTAGTACCTCGTGGTAACTTTGGAAACTCCCCAGAGGGTGGATGCGCTATTGATACGCAGAGTGAACTTCTCTTTGGTGACCCTGCTGCTGCTCGATTTAAGGGCCCGAAGCAGTTGTTTCAACGTCCTTTTCCGACGACTCCTTTTCTGGGCATGGGCACGATTGAAGGCATTCCTGATCAAAACAGGGTAATTTTTGGTCATTCGACTGCAAATCGGAAGAGCATTCAGACTGTGACTGATAAACAATTTCCGGTATTTGAACCTCTAACGAAGGAGAGAGAGGACGACATTCCGAATAACAATTACTTTGTGGAGCCGTTTCTGCGGGGAGGTTTTGCGTCTCGCAATGTTCCAAAGGTGCGGATTGATCTGAAATAAACCCCTTAGAGATCGAATCGGTCAGTTTATTCATCTCCTCGCGAGTATTCTTAAAAAACTGCTGAATCATACTGAGATCGCGAACTTTAGGAGCATCTCTCCCAGGAGGAATATTCATCTTGAGAGATACAGCTTCGAGCACATCATTTCCAGATTTGTTCAAGAGGTCGATCGCCTCGTCCCTATCACAACAAGCAAGATCCATAACTTTCTGAATGTTGTCCGCCATTTTTTAGGTGTTAAATGTAAACAACGTTAAGATGCGTTCCATTGATTCACTTTGTCCGCCTGCCTTCCTATACATGCTGTATGCTCTGGTTCACATCGGCCTCGACCTATCACTTGGCCTATACCTAACTGCTTTTATTAAGGCAGCAACTGGTGTTGGTCTGGTATTCCTTCTTGATGCGTTCTGCCGTGTTGATCTTGGTGTTATCTCATGGGTTGTGATTGCGACGCCCTTCGTGATTACCGCGCTTGCCTCCTCTATCGCAATGGGTCTTCAGCTTGATCGGACCATGACAAAGTATGTTGTTGAAAAGTTTACCCCTCTTACAGCAGACGATAAAAAGAACCGTGACCGGTATGTAACTCAACTCAAGGGTGGAGAAGCACCAGTGTCTTCCGATCGAATTTAAATCTAAACAGCATTACTACTATTATAAATGTTTTGCTGCTGTAGAATACTTCATTTCATAAAGAGGTATGTTCTTTCTGCATGGTACCCAAAAGAACCTGTTGTGTATCAACGTCTTGAAGGAAAGCTAACTATTATTAAATCAGTATCATTGGACAGAACTATAACTAAGTATAAAATTTGGGATAAAGATATCCAGCCAAAGTATCTTGATCCTACCGAACTAACATATATCTTAAAATCAAAGGTAGACGCTCCGTGGCTTTGGTTTGGTGCTGAAAGCCCTGTAGGTCGGACTGATCTGACTAATTGTTTTGAACCATATTTATTTCCAGGTAACCGTATTACTCCAGAATTTCTCGAGACTACATACCCACTATACTATGACTGGAAGTATCTTGATCCCAAGACGTTTAAAGAAGTGGATTTTCCTAAGGCTGGAATAATAATAGATGCTGCCAGAGTGGAAAGACCTACGAAAGAAAGCCAGGAAGACAAAACTAACTGATGATCGCTACTTCGCGTTATCGGAAGAATATGTCGAGCTAAAAATGAAGTTTTACTGCGAAGAACTTTTGGACACAATGTACTTGTGGTTTGATATGGTATTCTATCCAATATACATTGTCATTCGACTCTGTATGCTGGACTTTTCTGCAATGTATGTTTTTACACTCATTAAGACCTATCACTTATGGGTGGATTGGTTGAGACTACAGGAATTAGAGAAGAAAGTAGACTCTTGGAAGACAACTGTACGGTCATTAGGAGGTCCTTGGATTTCTTCTAATACTCCTGAACTACAGGTATTTGTTTATGCCGATGGAATGGAGAGAATCCGCTATTCTAAGACGGTGGCCCTCCGTCCTTCCCAAAAAACTGAGAAAACGTCCCCAAAAGCTGAGCTCCCTGTTCGATCGCAGGCTTCATCTCCGCCAAAGTCCCCATAAGTTCCTTCTGGAGCTCCATGAGTTCCTTCGTATCACGCTTCATGCCTCCGATCTGCTCAGGAGATAGGTTACGATACGCATGTAAAATAGTTGTACCCAAGTCTACATGAGGAGTTGATTTTCCTGTAGGTTCTGGCTCGCCCTCCTTCTCTTCATTCTCAAAGTTTTCAAAAATTAGACGATGAGGATGCATGAGAACAATAAATGTGAGTACCACGCCTGCGATCACGGAAAGAACTCTGGATGAGGTGAATACTGAGTTATAGGCCAATAGGTAACCTACAACTGTCCATACAAATGCGTATGGGTGATTTCTTGAATATAGATAGGCAAATGCGGCAGCCGCTAAAATTACTGCTATTAACATATCGGTCATCTTTACTAGTTATTGGGGAGAATATTGAATTCACTATTGTTAGCAAGGCTCTGCGCTCCATGGTTATTGAACGCTCCTAATGCCGCATCACCCGTAGGATTACGGGTGCTTGAGCCTACGAAGTTAGCTAATCCACGGTGGCCACTTCCACCATATCCAGCAGACACGCCTCCGTACTTGCCACCACCTCTGGTGCGACGAGTCTTGCGACCGCGAGACTTCCGCTTACGACCGCGGCCGTACTGGATCACATTCTGAGGGTTTAGGTTGCCAATGTTTCCGCCCTTGTCTACCGCAAACTGACCCATCTCTGAACCCCGGGTATAGTTAGCAGCACCAGGACCTACTGCTCCTGCAAAAGAGTAGAATCCACCACGCTGTTTCTTGTGTCTACGAGTTCCACGTTTCTTAGTATGACGACGAGGCATATTTACTTTAGTTCGGCAAAATAACTTCCCAGTTGCCATCTTTTTGAACACACTTCAATTTGAACTCTGGACCCTTTGAACGCAAGAATACCGATGTCTTCAAATTAGGTACCAGAACATACCCTTGCTTCCCAACCACTGTATAGACATCTGGAATCTCAGTCCTGATCACAGTCTCCGAATTATCAACTTCTACAAAGCAACCATGGGACCCTTCTTTGAAGTCGTATACTTCATTTCCTCTGAGCGGAATGTTGTTTGGTAGGTCAGATTTATGAACAAATACTGCTAGTCCCGGTCTGTAGAATCTCGTGAGGAGTTCCTTTGTCCATTCGTATCGTTGTTTGAAAGTTGAAGTGTTAAAGACACAAGTAGAATTATAGATAAACACATCAGAAATAACATATTGGTCTCTTACCTTCTCGGCTCGGATTATAGTATCGCCAAAAAGGCGATCGTCAAGACATACACCGATTACACAAGATTCACGAGCCGTGATCCACGAACACACGGGAACATTGTTGTCATATGTTAGGACTATCCACCCCATAATGCCAGATGTTTGAGGAACACTAAAATTAGGTTCCGGGGGGGCGGGTTTCCGTGATACCAGCCGGGAGTTCGGGGTCCACGCGTAGAGAGTCTGCAGCCTGTTGACGAGGTTCATATTCAGGTAGCTTTACTTCTGTTACAGGAGGTTCCGTGAAAGTAACCTGTGGAGCCTGCTGCGGAGCCTGAGGTACCATGACTTCGCGATAGATTACCCTTGGCTGAGGAGGAGTCATTACCCGGGCAACAAAAAAGATAGTAACCTGTACCAGGATCATTACACCGATTGTAGCAACGGCTGTGTAGAGTACATCAAGGGCAATCATTTATTCAATCGAGTGTTTTCTAATCACTCAACAACGACGCAAAAACTATCATACCACCCATCTCCTTCCTCTTTCCAGATTCGTGGACTTTTCTGATACACCGTTACAAGTACTCTTTCAATTTGCTGAACATCACTAAAACTGCTTCGTGTAGCTGCCTCTTCCTCCATGTTAAAAAGTTTACCGTCTGTTTGGTACCGTCTACGGGTCTTGGTGAATGTATCATATACCCATCCATCTGAACACCAATATAGTGTCGTACTATAGTCTTCGATCGGTCTACAGGATGAGGGTAGTTCGTGCTTTCTTACCAGCATTTGGATTAGGATCGGGGGTAGCAGTTAAACCCATCATACTCTGTAGAACAGTTGAATACTTAATGATGTCTGCCAGAAGCCATGTATCATATTGCGCACTATGAGTTAGTCCAGAATCAAATGGCTTCTTCACAGCATATGTATACAGTTCAGTTAGCTTTGGTGGCTTATAACCACGACCATTCGCATAAGGAATCTGCATAATATTCTTCATTGCATCCATAGTACAGAACTTAGGCTTAAAGTCGGGAAGAACTGTCAGCTTTAGGTCCCACATGATAGCATTTACCAGAACGTTATAGTCAAAGTTCATGTTGTGCGCTATCATCATATCGTGCTCAATCGCAAGAAACCTACTAATGATCGTTGATAGGGGGATTCCCTCTGCTTCAGCCTTTGCTTGAGTAATTCCATGGATCTTGGTTGAATCCTCTGGAATGGTCCACTGGGGCTTTACAATGTATGATTCAGATGGCGCACATGTGTCATAGTTATTATTAGAGTCAATAACCGTCCAGGCAATTGATACCAAATGTGGCCAATTATCTGGTCCCTTAATGGCTGGTTCACGAGTCTTAGGAAGACCAGTAGTCTCTGTGTCAAAGATTAGGAGCTTCATTGTTTTAATGTTTCTTGTGATGCGTAGACCCTTTCCGTTTTCCTCCTAAAAACTCATATCCAATGTGCTTTTTAGTTTGAAAGTTAATATGACTACTAATGAACCAATACAGCTTACCTAACGCAAAAACTATTCCTGCCACCAGTAGATTCTTTAGAGTTAAAAAATCTTTCACTTCGTTAAACTTTTCAGCAAATTCATCTTCTTCCTTTGGGTCAATAATCGCAATAATATAAAGCAGAAAAAATGCTGTAATTGCTGAAAGAATTATCACCGTAAACAAAATATAAAAACCAATAAACTCAAAATCAACTGTTGTTATACTTGTAATCACAAACCAAAGCACCAGTGCTAAGATTGATAGCCCTGTTAATCGCAAGTATCTATCCGAATTGATAGTCATATTGCTTAATTCACGCGAATGTTTTCTGAGTGTGAATGATGGCTCCGATCCATTGAGGTATATTTGTTACAACATCTTGAACAGTCTGTATGTTGTGTGGAACAGCATAGTGGATATCCAGCGTTGTAGACTCGCATATAAATAAGATGGATGTTATCAAGAATGGTAAACGCTTCTTTAACTCTCCTTGACCCCATCTTAAACAGTACATTTTGTAAAGGGCATCAATATATGGTGATAATGTACCTGATTGAGGCGATGTTCGTACGGCCTCCATAACAACAGCCCAAAGAATCCATATAGGTGACCGCAGATACTTCTCTTCCACATAATCGTTCGATCTGTAAGAACATACCAAGTATGTTTTGTTATCTGCCTTATATTTGGACGCGTATGCGAGAATCCAAGAACTCCAGTACAGAGCACGAGTAGAATCCCTGACCTCTGGTCTAAGACAATACGCAAACTCGTTGACTGGGACATATAATTCCATGGGATCTTCTTGTTTCATCAGTGTCCGAGCATACAAGGATGTTGGTGACTTCAAATTCTCTTGGATAACCAATGGTTGAAAATCATGATCAGGTTTGATTCGCGGTAGACTTGGGAGTTTAGACTTTCGACACAGAGCAACAGATGCTCCAACCTCGCAAAATAATAAACGAGCATCACGATTGTTTCTGATGTCTGTCATGCTCTGAATTGTATACTGGCTCTCATATGGAGCAAAGCGTTCATACATGCGTACCAAATACAGAAACACATTAGGTGCTCCACGATTGATATGGATCGCCGAACTCAAGAATAAAGTGTTCCAGCAAGAGTGTACCAAACCAGAGCACATCAATTCCAGAATCCAATAGCAAGAGTAATCTGCGTGACCTAACTTAATGTTTTCATCTAAGACCTTGTAGACATGGGTTCTTAGATGACCTGAGAATGTAAATTTTTGAAAATCAAGAACTGTTCGGCTATCGAAGATATCCATTATCTTCTGCGACGGTGAGTTTTACTTTGTAAAATAAACGAGATATTGATATTCTTTGCCACAAGATACCATGTGTACCTTTTCTTGTAGTCGGAACCCAGAACTTTTGATTGTCTCGATCATAGACTCTAAATCAGGCATATACCATCTTTGCTTTTGTTCCCGGTACTTAACCTTACCGGGACTTGTTTCGGGGTTGTAATATGTCAGTACCTCGTCAAATACAGCATCTTCTTCGTTTTTCTTTTTCTGGAATGTGCCAGTATACTTGAAGTCATTAAAGAAGATTTCAGATTTGGTTTGGCGTTCATATGAATACTTCTGCAGGGAGAAAGCAGCAAAGGGAGACGCCAGATCAAGAAGAGGATCGTATTTGTCTGGCTCA
>Ga0209085_1000256_pt1 | contig 40590 bp, 37 predicted proteins | sample C_131016_EF_Meta_FD_187310 | JGI IMG/M metagenome (GOLD analysis project Ga0209085, IMG submission 187310) | Freshwater microbial communities from Lake Croche, Canada to study carbon cycling - C_131016_EF_MetaG (SPAdes) (version 2) | ecosystem: Environmental > Aquatic > Freshwater > Lake...
CACGCCGAAAGAAATCAAAAAGCACCTCGACCGCTTCGTCATTCGACAGGACGAAGCCAAGAAGGTCCTCGGTATCGCTGTCTGCGACCATTACAACAATGCCCGCGTCATGGCCTCCCGTGAAGCAGACGCCCCGCCGCTCGAGTATTCCAAGCAAAATGTCCTCCTTGCTGGCCCGACAGGCGTTGGCAAAACCTACCTCGTCAAGCATGTCGCCGAGCTCGTAGGCGTTCCTTTTGTGAAAGCGGATGCCACAAAGTTCAGCGAAACCGGCTATGTCGGCGGTGATGTGGATGATCTTGTTCGCGAGCTCGTCCAGAAGGCCGATGGCAACATATCGCTCGCTCAGTATGGCATCATCTACATCGACGAAATCGATAAAATTGCCACGCCCTCGGATGTTAGCGGTCGCGATGTCAGTGGACGCGGCGTGCAGACCACTTTGCTCAAGCTCATGGAGGAAACTGATGTGCCTCTGCGCGGCGGGAGTGATCTCCAATCCCAGATTCAGGCCGCCATGGAGTTCCAAAAGCGAGGCAAGGTCACCAAGGAAACCCTCAATACCCGGCATATTCTTTTCATCGTCTCCGGTGCCTTCGACAAACTGGGTAACATCGTCACCCGGCGATTAAAGAAATCCGCCATGGGCTTCGGCGCCGCCCCCTCTCCATCGGCGAGCGAATCCGATGAGCTGCTCCGCCTCGCGGGAACGAGGGATTTCGTGGATTACGGGCTCGAACCCGAATTCATCGGACGCCTGCCCGTTCGGGTTGTGTGTGACAGCCTCGGCGAGCAGGATCTTTTCGACATTCTGCAGAAATCAGAAGGCAGCCTCATCCGCCAGTATGAGCGCGCTTTTGCAGCCTATGGAATCGAAGCCGTTTATTCAACAGATGCCCTTCGGCACATTGCTTCCTTGGCCGCACAGGAAAGCACTGGCGCCCGTGGACTCATGACGGTGTGCGAGCGCCTCATGCGCGACTTCAAATACGAACTCCCCGGCGCCCGCGTGCGCTCTCTTGAGATCACTCCTGCTGTCTTTGATAACCCTTTCGCCAGCATTCAAGAGCTCCTCAAGCTCGGTGAGGAGGAGGCCCGCCACACACAACGCCTCGTCATCGAGCAGTTCGCCGAGCGCTTCGGCGGGCAGTATGGCTTCGTCCTGCGCTTCGATCCGCCAGCCATTGATGCGATCCTGCGCATGGCCTTCGAGAAAAACATTCCCGCTCGCGACTTGTGCGAAAGCCTCTTTAAGGACTATCAATTTGGTCTTGGGCTGATCTCTCGGAACAGCGGCCAGTCGGAGTTTGTCATTCCCCTCGATGCGGTGGAGGCTCCAGACCGCGTGCTGAGCCAGTGGGTCGTCGCCTCATACCGCACCAAAGAAGAAAATGAGAAACCTTAAAGTCAGCGTTGTCATCGGCGCGATCACCGTCGTTTTGTCGCTGCTCTTATTTGCCACCGGCCTTCCCTCGTTCATCGACGGCATGCTGCTGAAAGCCCTCGAGATTCCCCAAGACGGACGTCCCGTTACTGGCACTCCTTGGATCACTTCCCTCATTTTTGCTTTTGGAATTGCTTGGGTCTGGATGGATCTCACGAACAGGAGTCTTAAAACGATCCTCTCAGCGGCATCCCTTGTTCTCCTTTGCACATGGGCACCCGTGCTTTCCCTCCATGGAAAATTCTTCTCACCTGTGCTTCCTGTTTTCGCCGTCCTTTGCAGCACCGGCCTCGCATTCGCTTGGGAGCAAACTCGCCACGGACAGCGCAATCAACTCCTCGAGCGCCTTTTCGGTCTCCGCCTCCCCAAGGCGGCCTATCAATCCATCCTCGCCTCGGATGCCACACCAGATTTCCCGGGACGTGTGGTCAATGCCTCGGTCCTCGTCATCGCCGTTCAAAATCACGCCGAACTCATGGAGCTCCTCCCTCCCGAGAGCTATACCGCGATCACGAATCTGTATCTCAAGACCGCCTCGGACTATCTCGTCGAATCCGGTGCCTACCTCGACGAGTGCAACGGCGAGTGCATACGTGTCGTTTTCGGTGCCCCGATTGGAGACCCGCGTCACGCCGTCCGCGCCTGCCGCGCTGCGGTGGATCTTGCCGCACGCCTAGATGAGCTGAACAAGGAATGTGACGCGAAATGGCAGCGCCGACTCGATGTGCGCATGGGCCTCGATACGGGAGATATTATCGCCGGTGTATTCGGCGGCGGTCGCCTGGGAAGCTACAGCGTGGCCGGCCCCGCCGTGGATTTTGCACGCCGCCTTTGCGCCGCCAGTTCCATGTATGGGGCCCGAATCCTCATCGGACCTGATGCCTACACGCCCGCCTCGGAATCCGTCGAAGTGCGTCCGATTGAAATCCTGAAGGTGGCCGAAAAGCGCCGCCGTGTGGAAATTTACGAAATCCTCGCCCCCAAGCACTCACTCACACCCGAGCTCGAGCGCAGCCGCGACCATTTCTGGACCGGCGTCCTCCACTACCGCGAAAAACAATGGGACAAGGCTGTCGAAGAATTCACCAAGGCCCGCATCACAGGTATTCCCGATGCGGCGTTGGATTTCTACCTCCGCCGCATCGAACAGGCCCGCCGTCAAAATACCGACACCCACAAGGAATCCGTTCCGGCCCTCTTCCATGCTGCCTGATTTTCCCCGCATCCTCACACCCGAGCAGGCTCGCCAGGAACGAGACCGCCTCCATGCTGAGGAAAAAAAACTCGTCTTCACCAACGGATGCTTCGACATCCTCCACCGGGGCCACACGCAATATCTCGCCTTCGCGCGAGCACAAGGCGACGCCTTGGTGGTTGGTCTTAACAGCGATGCCTCCGTCCGCCGAGCCAAAGGCCCCACACGCCCCGTCAATACCGAGCAGGATCGCGCCTTCGTCCTTGGGTCCCTCCGCGCCGTGGATTTCGTTGTCATCTTCGACGAAGACGAACCCCGCGACCTCATCTCCCAAATCCTCCCCGATGTCCTCGTGAAAGGCAAAGACTGGGCCCACTATGTCAGCGGTCGCGACATCGTCGAAGCCCACGGCGGCAAAGTCGTTCTTGCCGATATGGTCGAAGGCAAATCCACCACCGCCACCCTCGAGCGCCTTCGCGCCTGATCTAAATTACCGCAGTTTCCAAAACATCACGACGGTGATGATGAGGCCTATGATTGCGATGAGGTGCCGGACGGATTTTTGTGGAAGTCGCTGGGAGTAGGTCGAGGCGATGTAATAGCCCACGAACGCTCCAGCTGTCATGAGAGCCATGCGTGGCCAATCAATCAATCCACTCGCCGTGAACCAGGCAGCGGCCACCAGATTGATGAGCGAACCCAGCACGCTTTTGAGCGTGTTCATTTGGTGAATGTTTTTGAAACCCATGAAACCAAGCGTCGCCAGCATGAGAATGCCAATGCCTGCACCAAAATACCCCCCGTAGATGGAAACCAGAAACTGGAAAAATAGAGCCGCGAGCAAGTGTGGGCGGCCTGTCTCTGAGGCATCGGAAGCGTGGACCTTTCTTGCCATGCGTCCACTGACGACTCCCTGCATCATGAAAAGCACAGTCGCAAAGAGAACGAGGTAGGGGACAAGTTCAGTGAACATCTGCTCGCTGCTCCGCGTTAGCAAGATACTGCCGATCCATCCCCCAGCGATGCTCACGGGGATGAAGGTTGTAAACCAAGGTTTCACATCGGCCAGGTGGTTTCGGTATCCGTAAAGACTGCCACCCAATCCGATCACGAGCGCAAGAGTGCTTGTGGCATTGGCAATCATTGGGGGAACCCCGAAAAGAATTAGCGTGGGAAATGTGATAAGAGTCCCCCCGCCAGCCACAGCATTGACCGCTCCGGCAGCGCAAGCGGCGGTGAGGAGGGACGCAATTTCGATCCAAGACATCTTAGACTCCTACTCGCTCACCTCAGATCATGCGATCCGAATGTCCTGCTTGTTCAAATGAGTCAGCCCATCAAGTATCGTTCACACATTTCACATGAATAAGTCGAAGATCATCGAAGTTGTTTTGGAGCACCTGAGGGGGGATTTCGAACGCCGGCAAGCTGCCGCTAGGCGCACTCGAGAGCAGGGGAATGACGGCGAAAGTAAATCCGAGGGGAAATACGACACGCGCTCCACAGAGGAAAATTATCTGGCGGATGGCTTGGCTCGCCAGGCGCTGGAGGCAGCAGCCGCAGCGGAAGCGATTGAGAAAATGCCAATCCGTGATTTTGCGGCTGGTGAGGGGATCGATATCGGCGCTCTCGTAGAACTGGAATTTGCGAAGGAGACGGAATTTTTTCTCATCGCTACAGCCGGTGGTGGAACGGAGGTTGTCTGGAACAAAAAGCCGATAGTCGTTGTGACACCCGAGTCGCCATTGGGTGCCCAGTTGATCGGGCGGCATACAGGCGAACGGGTAGGGGATGCCAAAATCAAGCAGGTCTTGTAGTCTAGCTTCCCTTCTTATCGATAGGAGAGGCAGATAAACAGGGCGTGTCCGGAAAGTCCTCGTTTCACAGTGGGCTTCGGACTTTGCTCACAGAAGGTATGTTAACTACGTATACCGACCGGTCATCCGTTGTTCTAGATTGTGGACATGACAACAAAGACGCACAGCCGAGTAGCCAAAAAACCAGCGACCCTCAAACGTGGAGCAAAAAAACCAGCGACAAAGAAAATGTCTGTCCACGCGAAGCTATCTCCCAAAGTCACAACCAAACCAGCCGTTACGCACACGAAACTGGCGACAGAAGCTCTTAAATTCCTCGATGAGGCCACGGCGTTGCTGCGCACTGGCATCCGAGAAGGAGCCCAAACCACGGAGAAGTCCCATATCCTCGCCAAAAAGAAAGCCCACAGCCTCCTGGGCAAGGCCTCTAAGACCCTATCACAAGCGATAGAAGACGGGGCATCGACGCTTCAAGATTTCATAAAAAAAATATGAGACGGCATTTTTGATTTCCATCGATCGGGACACGCAGCAGCACAAATCGCCCCCCTTCATAGCCCGTCGCTGCGTCGGGTAGAGAGCGCGTGTCTGAGGCACATCCATACGCCCCAGGCTAACCCGATTAACCCTAGAGCAGGGATACCCCAGATTTTCGGCGAGAGGTCGGAGCGAATGAGGTTTGTCGAACAGATCAAGACAGCGGCTGCGAGGATCGCGTTGCCGAGTCTGTTGAAAGTTGTATTCAGTGTCTTCCGAAGAGGCTCAAAACCTTTTGAATCAATTTTGTGCTGGATGGGAATGTTTATTTCACCCCGCTGCAGGCGCTTCCAGAGGATGCGGATGTCTCCCGGAAAATCATCCAAGATGTCGAGCGAGGTCGAGGAGAGCTTCCTCAGGATATGAAAAATGTGTTCGGGGCGATATTTCAACTCCAGCATCCTGATCGCGTAGGGCTCTCCGATGACGACGAAATTCAGTTTGGGATTGAGTTCGCGCCCGATCGCCTCGATCTGGGAGAGTGCCTTAATGCCCAAGTAAAAGCTCCCCTTCATTTGCAGATGTTGCTCGCGCAAGAGTTCCTGCAACTTGTTAAAAACGCTCGATAGGTGGATCTGCGAGAGTGGTTTGGTGAGGTTCTTGTTGCCGAATTCCTCAACAGCTCGCAGCATCTTTTCAGAATCAATCAATGCTCCTGATTCGGACATATCGACAAGTGCGCTCATGACCTGCCTGTTGTCCTTCTCCGCCAAGCCGGCAAGGAGGTTGGCCACGCTCGATCGAAAGCCCATGGAGAATTCCCCCATCATTCCAAAGTCATAGAGTCCCATGACTCCTCCCGGGAGCACGGTCATATTGCCGGGATGCGGATCCCCGTGGAAGAACCCATGCACGAAGATTTGCTTGAAGATAAGCTTTGAAATGCTCTCCGAAAGCAGGATCGGGTCGATGTGATGCCTCCGGAGCAACTTGGGCTCAGTGACAGCGTAGCCCGAGATAAACTCCATCGTAAGGACCTTCTTGCTACTGAACTCACGCAAGACTCCGGGAACCTTGATAGCTTCATTTTTATCAAATTGAAGAGCAAAGCGTTCCATGTTGTCGGCCTCATTGGTGAAATCGAGCTCTTTCAGGAGGGTTTTTGAAAACTCCTTCACGACGCCGACCGGGTTCAGGACGGCAATATCCGGGGCATGCTTCTCTAAGAGACCCGCCAAGTCGTGCAGGATGGAAAGATCCCTATCGATGAGACCTTGAATATCGGGCCGCTGGATTTTTACGGCCACAGCTACCCCCTGATGCGTCGTAGCCCGATGAACTTGGGCAATCGAGGCTCCAGCCATGGGCTCCTCGTCGAACGCGGCAAAGGCTTTGCTCGCGCTCATCCCTATTTCCTCGGTGAAGATGTGCTTCGCTTCTTTCCCAGGAAAAGTGGGAACTTTGTCCTGAAGTTTGCGGAGCTCGCCGAAGTAGTCCGCGTTTACCAAATCGCGGCGCGAACTCACGATCTGCCCAAATTTGATAAATGTCGGCCCCAACTCCTCCAGAGCCAATCGCAACCTTTCTTCGGGAGGTTTGGCCAGCAGGCCTGAGTCATGCGTCGGCATTTCGCTGGACTCAATTCCCATGACGCGCTGGAGGACAAGCAACTTGAGTATATCAGAAAATCCATATTTGAACAACACCCGCAGGATCTCGGTGTAGCGAGGAATCTGGGCGGAAAACTCCAGTGCTGAGTGGATATGGGAAATCATCTACATTCGATGAATCCGTTTTTCATGGATTCTGAGCCAGACTCAACCTTGCCGACTTTTTCCGCCATAGGGTTAAGCACCCAGTCGCCTGCTCCGCCTCGCGTAAGATTGAACGATTCGCCCGCCTCCTGCAGATAAGGCTAACACCCTATACCAGCTCTTTTCATGGCATGCGTTAATGGCCGTCTCGAATTCATCGAGAAACAAACATAAATAAATGAAATCATACATCACCATCACCACCATGGCCGCCGCACTTGCGGTTGCCACATTCACACCTCAACGCGCCACCGCTGCGGATCCCATGGTCCCCGCTATGGGCCAACCCGACATCGTTGCCGTAGCTGCAAGCAAATCAGAGTTGAGCACGCTTGTCGCTGCGATCAAGGCTGCGGAACTCGTCACTGCCCTCCAAGGCCAGGGGCCGTTCACTGTCTTCGCTCCGACCAACGCGGCGTTCAAAAAACTCCCCGAAGGCCAACTCGAAGAACTGCTCAAACCCGAGAATCGTATGAAATTAGCAAAGATTCTCAAAGGCCATGTCATTAAAGGCCGAGTCAACGCGGCAGACATCAAAGCCGGCGAAGTGAAAACACTCGACGGCAAGGAAGTCGAGATCACCATGCAAAATGGCAAGGTATCCTATGGCAACGCAATGGTTATCGCCACCGACATGAGCACCGCCAACGGTGTCATTCATGAGATCGATACCGTTGTGGTTGAAGACTAAAATCAAACTTCGGTTGACCTAAAAAACAAACCAAAGAGAAGCCATTTCGCTGAAAGGCGAAATGGTTTTTTCGTATGTCATGGCAGTGGAAAAGGCCCGCCTGATCGCCAACGGCGCCATATTGTATCCAGCAGAGACGCCTTTCTGCGGTTGAGAAGTGGCCCATGCGGGACGATGGCCCAATAAAACGCCGCGCGTTTCGTAAATCTGGGAGGGTCAGCGTCCTCGCCTGACCCAGTATTCAACCACGGGCTGCGAGAAATCGCTTTCAGACACCACTCCAGGGGAATTGACCACAGAGCAAAGAGGGCACAGAGTGGAGAACCTTCCCAAGTCGCCTCTCTCGTTCACTAATGGATGCGCGATAAAGTAAACGCTGCCGCCACGACCTAAAGTCTATTAGCTAACAAACATTGGTATTACTTCGCGAATGTTAGGAAATCGAAAACGGAATCCGCGAAGCCTGGCAGGCCTTCGTGGCCGAAATCCTCGTAGATGAACGGAGTTTTCTTGGATTGGATGTTGTTGAAGACGGCGAATTGCGTGGATGGCGGGCAGATGGCGTCTTGCAGGGTTAGGGCCATGATGACCTCCGCTCCGATGCGTGGGGCGAGGTGATGGACATCGATGTAGCCGAGTGTTTCGAAAATCTTTTCGCGTTCTTTGGAAAGGGGATCGAAATGCCTCATATAGGTCTTCAACTCGGCGTAGGCGTCTTTGCACAGGTCCATGTCCCAGACGCGGCGGTAGTCGGAGAGGAAGGGGTAGAGTGAGACGCAGCGCGTGATGCGGGGTTCGAGCGCAGCGCAGGCGATGGAGAGCGCGCCGCCTTGGGATCCGCCGTTCGTTGCGAGACGGGTTGCATCCACTTCGTCAAAAGAAGCTACAACACGGGCAAGTTGGACGGTGTCGAGAAAGGTGCTGCGGAAGAGAAGCTTTTCAGGTCCATCGGAGAGGCCGCGAATGATGTGCCCGTGGTGGGTGTTGCCGGTTGTGCCACTTGGATCCTGACTTTGCCCGCCTTGGCCACGGCAGTCCATGGCTGCGACCGCGACGCCTTCGCCGGAGAAGCCGAGTTTATTGGCCCATTCACCACTGTTGCCAGTGTAGCCGTGGAATTCCAGAATCGCTGGATGTGGATCGGCGATATTCTTGGGACGGACATATTTCGCGTAGATTCGCGCCCCGCCGACGCCGGTGAATGTGAGGTCGAAAATCTCGCTGTTGCGAGATTGAAGCGCATCGGAGCGTTTCAGCTCGGGCTTCGGATCGATGGAATCCAACTCTGCAAGCGCGCGGCTCCAGTAGTCGTCAAAATCGGCAGGTCGTGGGTTAGTGCCTGTGTAGGTTTGGAGTTGAGCGAGTGGGTAGTCGAGGCAGGGCATGGGGTGTTTTAGAACAGATTTGGGGACAGGATGACAGGATTTTCAGGATGAACAGGAGCGAGGTTGGATTAACTGCAATCGAGGAAGTAAAAAATCGCTTTAATACTTATACTTGTCTCCGAGTTCTCTGTGCCAAACTCCCTGCGGGCTGGGTAGCTTAGGTGCACGATCTCACCAAGGGATAATTTTTACTTTTAAAAAATCACCGAAACGCCACACTTTTAGCCTTATGAAAAAACTTTTCTGTTTCTTTTTGCTGACATTTGTTGCTCTGAACAGCGTTTTTGCAGGCACGCAGAGCGCAGCTTACTACCTCAATACACCAGAGAAATTTCTTGGGAAAAAAATCACGCTTTACACAGTCTCAGTTGAGAGATCTAGCGCAATCGATAATTTGGATGGAGTTCTCTTTCAAGCTTACACCATGGGCTACAACGACGAATACGATACGAAATGGGCTTATGTTTTAGTTCCAAAAGAAAAGGCCGATGCTTTTGCTCGCCGCTATGGGCAGTCAATGAATTTCAACGGCAGTATGGGAAAAACAAAAAGGCTTCCCATGACATGCGTATTGAAGCAGACAGGAGATCAGTTTTATTTCGCTATCGAGTAAAAAACCTCGAGAGGCATAGCCTCTATGCGGTTCTAGCGCTGGGGACTCTTCTGACCAGGGCGAAGTCCCATCTGCCCGCCGCAATCCCACGTCATTGCTCCCAATGTTTAATATTTGTTTCATGCGAGGATTTCGATGCGGTCGGCAACTCGACGCCGCAAGGCTGGCAAGCATTCAGGATTCGGTCATGCCGGTGACCATCTTTTGCTTGATCACTGGGCAAGCCACTCGACTCCGCCGTTTTGAAAGAGTGCGGCGCGCAGGTGGACTTTGCCGTCTTGGATCGTAGCGCGTGCGCCGAGGGGCAGGCTGCATCCGCTGCCGAGGTCCTTTAAAAAATCCCTTTCGGCATTGACGCAGCGGGCGGTGTCTTCGTGGTGGATGGCGGCCAGAATACGGAGCGTTTCGGCATCGTCCTCGAGGCACTCGATACCGATGGCGCCTTGGCCGGGCGCGGGGAGCATTTCTTCGATTACAGTCACTCGGATTCCTTCAGGGATAAGCTCTTCGCCGAGGCGATTGATGGCCGCCTTCGCCAGAATGAGTCCGTCGAGGGTGTCGCTCTCGAGGAGCTTGCGGAGGCGTGTTCCCATGTTGCCTCGGATTTCCGCTGTCTGGAGATCAGGGCGTAGAAGGAGAAGTTGGTTTTTGCGGCGCAGGCTGGAAGTGGCAACGATGCCGCCCTGCGGCAAGCCCTTCCACCCTCCACCGTGCTTCGAGGCCAGGCAGTCGGAGTCGTCCTCGCGCTCGAGGATTGCCCCTACAGTCAGCTTTGGTGGGAGTTCGGTCGGGAGGTCTTTCAGGCTGTGGACGGCGGCGTGAATTTCGCCTCGGAGCAGTGCCTCTTCGAGTTCCTTGGTGAAAAGTCCCTTCTCCAGCGATCCGGGGGCGCTCAGACTGATATCGAGTCGCTTGTCGCCGGTGGTCTTAATGATGCGCTCCTCGATTTCCAAGGCGGGATGTGCTTTGCGAAGGCGGGTTGCCGTTTCGCGTGTTTGAACGAGGGCAAGCTCGCTCCCTCGGGTGCCGAGAATGATTTTTTTCACCGGGATGGAGTCGGGTGGTTGCGCATCCAATGCATGAAATCCGCTACATGGGTATCGATTAGCGCCTCGCAGCGCGTAATCTCGGCCTGGCGGACATTGAGTGATTGCCGGGCGATTTCTTCGATGGAATCGATGTCGTAGAGATAGACATTCTCGAGTCCGTTCACCGAGGCATCCACATCGCGTGGCACGGCCAAATCGATAATAAAAAGCGGTCGTTCACTGTGGCGCCGCATAATGGATTCCAACTTCTCACGGGTCACGATGGGGTGGGGGGCGGCAGTCGAACAAATGAGGATGTCCACCTCGTCGAACGCCGTGTGCCAATGGTCGAAATGAACGGCCAGACCGCCGATCTGATCCGCCAAGGCAGCGGCGCGGTCGAATGTGCGGTTTGCCACGATGACGGTTCGAACTCCACGCGAAACGAGGCTACGGGCGACTCGTTCGCTCGTTTCGCCGGCTCCGAGAATCATGACCTTGCGTCCACCGAGATCGCCAAAAATTTTCCCGGCCAGATCGACAGCGACGGACCCCACTGAGGTCGCTCCGCGAGTGATGCTCGTCTCGGTGCGAACCTGTTTCGCAACCCGAAAGGCATGCTGGAAAAGTTTGTTGAGGTGCGTATTGGTCGCGCCATGCTCAGCAGCAGCACTGTAGGCTTGCTTGAGCTGGCCGAGGATTTCCGTTTCTCCCACAACCATGGAATCCAAGCCGCTGGCTACTCGGAAGAGATGCTTCACGCTCGGCAGCGAATCCTCTGTGTAGAAAGGGGCCTCTAAGCCGCTAGTGCGTGATTTTAAAAACCGCCGTATTGCTTCCATGACCGGCGTCGGCGTAATGCTCGAGGCGTAGAGTTCAACCCGGTTGCAGGTCGAGACGATGACTGCGCCTGAGAGCCCTTCAATGGCTCGCAGATTATTGAGCGTTTCCTGCAGTTCGTGGTTGCCGATGGCGAAGCGCTCGCGGATTTCCAGTGCCGCGTCTCGATGGTTGATGCCGGCGCAAAGAATCGTCATTTCGGTGCGGAGAGGTGTTGGATGGCCGGAAGCGTGATGAGAATAAATGCCAAGGCTGCAACCGATAGTGTCGCCGTTCGCCGCGGGGCCAGCGTGTGGACTTGCCGCAGCACGATCATAAGTGCGTAGGCGAGCCAGATCGTGGCGGAGGTCCAGAATTTGATGGTGTTCACCTGCATTCCACTCACGAATCCCGCCGCAAAAGCGATGGTGAGGAGGCCGAGGCCAAGCCAGATAAGACGGGTGTTCGCAATGCCAAGATCTGTGATGGGAGGAAGATTGTAGAGCAGCGTGCCGCCTTTGCGTTTTTTGAGTTGCCGATCCTGAATGAGATACATCACGCCAGCCAAACCAGCCAAAGCGAAGGCTCCATAGGCAATTAGGGAAAGTGACGCGTGAAATTCAATCCAAGGATCACGCAACGCACGAATACTCGGAGAGCGGTCGAGCGGTGCGAACTCGCCCGTCAGGAGTAGAAGCAAAACCAAAGGCGTCGTAAATGCTCCCAAGAGCGACAAACGATAGGCTGATCCAACCAGCAGGTAGATGAGAGTCGTGGACCAAGCCATGAAGATCACCACATCAAAGAGTGAATTGATCGGACACGAACGCAGGACCTGACCGCGCAGCCAGAGGTCGGCGGTCAGTAAAACAAATGCCGCGACAAGCGCTGCAAGATTGGTGCGCCCCAGACGAAGCCGCCCAGAGCCTAAACGAAAGAGCGTATAGCCGAAGCTACAGAGCAGGATGAGAGTCGAGGCGATCAGCAAAAAATTTTGCATCAAGGTAGGTTTAACTATGACTGGCCCTTGTCAGGCTTTCAATCGCGGGATTTCGGAACCTAAAAAATCATGCATCAGCGCAGCGTCTCAAAAATAAAAAATCGGTGTTCCTGCGAGAGGTATTTCCAAGTCGGGTGAAACCTGTTTTCATCATTCTCCCGTGTCTTCCGTAGTTGCGACCCTCTCATATCATAAAATTGGAAATCCCCCGTTGGATGGCTGGCTCACTTGGAATTACATCAGCGCCGATGAGTTCTCTTCACAGCTTGAGTGGTTTCATAAAGGGGGGTGGCGATTCCTATCGGCAGCGGCTCTGTTGGACGCGCTGAATGGAAGAGGCGCTCTTCCAGCGAAGAGTGTTCTGATCACCTTCGACGATGCCTACGAGTCGCTTTTGGAGATTGCCCTGCCGATTCTCAAGCACTTTTCGGCTCCGGCTGTTGTCTTTGCTCCGACGCAGTTCATAGGGGCCACCAATTTATTCGACCACGGCGTTGAGCCACTCGAGCGAATTGCGGATTGGAATACACTTGTTGCTCTTGAAGAGGCGGGTATTTCCGTGGAGTCGCATGGCTACTCACATCGTGGTTTTTCCTCTTTGAGCTCACTGGAAATCCAGCAGGAACTGGAATTTTCCAAGGAGGCTATTCGCGAAAACCTCGGCAAAGATTCGCGCATGTTTGCCTTTCCCTATGGGGATTTCGGAGCCGACAAGGCCGCAATGGACTCTCTCATAAGGCGTGCTGGATACGATGTGGCTTTCCTTTATGGAGGCGGGACTTTTGAACTCGGTCAAACGCCCTCTCCGTTATTCCTCCCCAGGCTGGCCATGGGTCCGGGGGTGAACTTGGACGAATTAGCCCTCGAGTTACCCTGCGTTTAAAGCCTATTCCGGCAGATTCACGCAGGCCGTGGCAAGAGCAGCCATACCTTCACTACGGCCGAGGAATCCCATCGATTCATTCGTGGTGGCCTTGATGCCAACTCTTGCCGGACTGAGGCCCAACGCAGCGCCGACGCGGTTTTTCATTTCTGCGAGGTATGGCGCAATGCGTGGTTCCTCGGCAATGAGGGTGGCGTCGATGTTGTGGAGTTGTATGGATTTCTCGTCCAAAACAGAACGCACGCGGCGAAGGATTTCTAAACTGCTTATGCCGCGAATCGTCGGATCGGTATTTGGAAATAGGTGACCGATGTCAGGCTCTCCGGCCGCGCCAAGAACGGCATCGGCAATCGCATGGCAAAGCACATCCGCGTCCGAGTGACCATCAAGCCCAAGAGGGTGGGGGATTTCAACACCACCAAGGACAAGAGGCCTGTCGGCAACAAGCCTATGAACATCATAACCGATCCCTGTGGCAATCATTCGAGCGGGAGGGTGACTCTGCCACTGGTGGCGACGATGGAGTATTTTTCGGGCTGTGATTCGTGGGGATTGAGCTCCACCTTGCCGCCCGCCTGTTCCACAAGGAGAAGTCCTGCGGCCACATCCCAGAGGCTGATCATGCCTTCGATGTAGGCGTCCAAGCGACCACAGGAGACATAGGCGATATCGAGGGAGGCGCTGCCCATCATCCGGCACTTCTTCACGCTGCGGAGCATTTTTTCAAAGAGTGGGATGCCCCGGTTGATGGTGTTGATGGATTTGGAAACACCCACGGAGACCGTGCACTCGGCAATATCAGTGCGGGAACTGACGGATATCGGTTGGCCGTTCAACAACGCAGGATGCCCTTCTTTCACCGACCACATTTCGTCACGCATCGGATCATAGATGACGCCGACGATGATTTTTCCGGCGCGGCGAAGGGCGATGCTTACGGCAAAGTGCGGGATCGAGTAGAAGAAATTTACGGTGCCGTCGATGGGGTCGATAATCCACTGGTATTCGCTCGATTGGTCGCCCGTGAGGCCTTCCTCTCCATAGATTGCGTGGCCTGGATGGCGGTCGAGAATGATCGATTCGATGAGGGCCTGTGTGCGTTTGTCGAGTTCCAGCTTAATGTCGTGAGCGAGGTTTTCATCGACTGTGAGCGGGCGGCCGAAATTGGCGCGGAGGAATCCGCCTGCGGCTTGGGCTGCGTCGAGGGCGGTTTGCAAAAAGGTATCGGTTGTCATCTGCATTCAATTTCGGTTCCAGAGACCAATGGCGGCAAGATATTTCACGTTCTTGATCTCAAACTTCGAGCTGCGTAATCTTTCAACAAATGCCCAGCTTTTCCAACAACCTCGGGAGGTGCTCGTGCTGCTGACTCAGCAACAGGTTTCGCTTTTGATCGAGGATTTGGACTACATCATCCCTCGCACTCGCTGCAACACGATGCACCTCACCAAAAGCTTTATTGTGAGGGATATTTGGCGCGATGGAGACATCCTCCTTGATCTTGTGGATGGCATGCCAGATTCGGATGCCCGCTATCTCAGCGTTCCCTTGGAGAAGCTTCGCTCCTTGATTGCCCGCCGCCAGCGTGGATCAGGCGGAAGCTCTCTTGAGCAGGAGGCGGATTCACTGCCTTCATTGTTCGCAGAATAAACCGCTCTGGAATCCTGCCGGAGGGATCAAAAATAATACCCTCATCCTCGAGGAGGCGGCGTTTCCTCATTAGGGCGAGGTCTGTGCTGTCGCCAAAAAATCCCCCAAGCGAGCCGTCGGACTTCACAATTCTGTGGCATGGCACCTCAGGGGCAAATGGGTTGTTTCTCAAAGCCTGACCAATCGCCTGCGAGGAACCGCATTCGAGCAGGGTGGCCAGCGAGCCGTAGGTCGTCACGAAGCCGGGCGGAACGCCGCGAAGCGCTGCATACACCCTTTCTTGAAATGCCGTAGTGCGTTTTGCGGATTGCGTCGGATTTTTCATGGTTTAGTTTTCGGCCGATATGAAAACCAAACCGCTCTCATCCCTGTGGCGCAATCTTGTTCTTTCAGGCCTTGCCGTTTGTGCCAGCACATCCTTGATGGCTCAAACCGAGCCTTCGCCTGCCGGTCCTTACACCCTCCCACCGCTTCCCTATGCCTACGAGGCCCTGCAACCGCACATCGATGCCGAGACAATGCGGATTCACCACGACAAGCACCACCAAGCCTACATCACCAATGCCAACAAGCTTCTCGCGGACCAACCCGAACTCGCCAAGCTCTCGCCCGAGGAACTCCTCGCGAATCTCAACAAGGCCCCTGAGGGCATACGCGTCGGGCTTCGTAACAATGTCGGGGGACACCTCAATCACAGCCAATTTTGGCTCATGATGTCGCCCGACGGCGGCGGAGAACCGACCGGGAAACTCGCCGAGGCGATCAAAAAGGATTTCGGATCTTACGAGGCCTTCAAAAAAGAATTCACCGATGCCGCGCTCAAGCGCTTCGGCAGCGGTTGGGCCTGGCTTGTGGAAAAGGACGGAAAGCTTTCTGTCATCTCCACCGCCAATCAAGACCCGCCACTTTTGGAAGGCAAAACCGCCCTTCTCGGACTCGATCTCTGGGAACACGCTTACTATCTGAAATACCAAAACCGCCGTGCCGACTACATCATCGGTTGGTGGAATGTCGTGAACTGGCCTTATGTGGCGAAACTTTACGACGCTGCAAATTAAGTAACCCCGAACCCGTTGGTTGAAGCAATCTCCATCGAAGCAGTAAGCGCAGCCGTGGACAGCCCGTATCGCCGTGTCGCGCGGAAATTTTTTTCCGACAGATTGGCGGTTATCGCGCTGGTTTTTATCAGCCTTTTCTTTGCAGTCGCCATTGCAGCGGGCACTCTGAAGGCTCTTGGGCTACCAATGCCCATGAACCCCAATGCCACAAATCTCGAGGCCAAGTTGCTGCCACCGAGTGCCACGAACTGGCTTGGCACTGATAATCTGGGAAGGGATGTCCTCTCCCGTATGGTGGCCGGGTCGACGATCTCCCTCACTGTCGGATTTGTGGCCATGGCGGTCTCGTTGGGAATCGGCATATTCGTCGGCGCGGTAAGTGGCTATTTTGGAGGCTGGATTGATAATTTGCTCATGCGCATTGTCGACGCGTTGCTCTGCTTCCCGTCATTTTTTCTGATCCTCACAGCCATCGCTATTCTCGGGCCGAATATCTGGATCATTATCGCCGTGATCGGCCTCGTGAGCTGGACAGGCACGGCCAGGCTCGTGCGCGCGGAGTTTCTGACTCTCCGCGAAAGCGAGTATGTTCGAGCCGCGCGTTCAATGGGGCAGAGCGGATGGAATATCATTTTTCGACACATCATGCCGAATGCGGCCGCACCGATTTTTGTGACCGCCATAGTCAGTATTCCAGATGCCATCCTTGTGGAATCCGGTCTCAGTTTTCTCAGCTTTGGCGTGCCTCCTCCACAGGCCACCTGGGGAAATATCATTGCCGATGGAAAGACCTACATCCTCGATGCGTGGTGGCTCATTGTTTTCCCCGGCCTCGCTATATTCACGGCATCACTTGCTTTTTACATCGTTGGCGATGCCCTTCGCCGCGCCTCAGAAACCCGCCCGCAATGAAATCACCACTTCTCGAAGTCGAAAACCTCTCGATCCAATTCAAGACGGAAAACGGCGTTGTCGAAGCCGTCAAGAAAGTGAGTTTTTCGATTCCCCACGGGGGTTCGTTAGCAATCGTCGGTGAGAGCGGGAGCGGAAAGAGCGTCACCGCGCTGTCTCTCGCAAGTCTCCTACCCACGCCGCCAGCCCAGTTCGCAGGCGGTGCGATCCGATTCGATGGACAGGATGTTTTAAGTATGTCGCAGGCGGAACTCCGCAAAGTCCGGGGTGGGGGAATCGCTTATGTCTTTCAGGAGCCTGCAACTTCGCTCAACCCCGTTTACACCATTCACAGCCAGATCGCTGAAGGCATTCGCCTGCACCGCCCGGAGGTTTCCGATGTCGATGCAGAGGTGGTGAAATGGCTCGCGACAGTGGGAATTGTGGATCCTGAAAAGCGTATGCGGGACTATCCGCACCAACTCAGCGGCGGCATGCAGCAGCGCGCCATGATTGCCATGGCTCTGAGCTGCCGGCCAAAACTCTTGATAGCGGACGAGCCAACCACGGCGCTGGATGTGACGATTCAAGCGCAAATTCTCGCCGAGTTGCGCCGCTTGCGAGCGGAGTTTGGAATGGCACTCATTCTCATCACTCACAATTTTGGAATCATTCGCGGGCTCTGCGACCGCGTTGCAGTGATGTTCCGAGGCGAAATCGTAGAGTCGGGAGAAACCGAATCCGTCCTTCAAAATCCTGTCCATCCCTACACAAAAGCTTTAATCGCCTGCGTGCCTCGTTTGGGTTCGAAACAAAATCGGCTTCGCACGATCGACTATAACTGGGAGTCTGCCGGCCAATGAAAATCGAACGCGTCAAATACATCATCTGGGCCAAGAACACACCACGCGCAGTCGCCTTTTATCAGGATGTCTTCGGTGGCAAAGTGACCCGCCAAAACGAACACATCGCCGAACTCGACATCTGCGGTTCCACTCTGGCTATTCACAGCGGCGGCGAAGATGAGACGACTTGGACTGGGCTCAGCTTTCAAGTGGAGGATGTCATCGCAGGTGCCGCCGAAATCGTGGCTGCAGGCGGACTCCTTCGCCATGAACCCATGTCCGACAACCCTGGTGAGCCTCCGCATCTCGCCATGTGTGCAGACCCCGAGGGGAACCAGATCATGCTTTTCCGCAAGCGCTGACCGAGAGTTTTTCCAGGACACGTTTCTTCAAACGACGGAGAGGGTTTTCTATTTTCTAATGTCCACACTTGCTGAACGCGCTGCCAAGGGCCGAGCCATTTTGCTCGCGGGTGTTTTCATCAATCTCCTACTCGCCGTGGTGAAGATGACTGCCGGCTGGTTGGGACAATCGGATGCCCTGATTGCCGATGGTCTCGAATCCACGCTCGATGTCCTCAGTTCGGCACTCATCTGGCTTGCTCTCAAGTATGCCGAGCGTCCGCCGGATTCTGAACACCCCTACGGCCATGGGAAAATGGAATCCCTCGCTGGTGTTGCCGGAGCGCTGCTCCTCTTGTCCGCTGGTGCCATGGTCGCACTGAACAGTCTGCGCGAAATCGTCTATGGCGCGCCTGACCGCCCAGTCCCGGCCATCTTCACTTTAGGCATTTTGATTTTTGTGGTCATCGTGAAGGAAGTCCTTTTCAGAGTGAGCAACGCCCGCAACAGGAAGGTGGAAAGCCGCGCGCTGGAATCAGACGCATGGCATCACAGATCTGACGCCCTCACTTCGCTTGCTGCTGCTATCGGTATCCTCATCGCCTTGATTGGTGGTCCGCGTTTCGTGAGCGCAGACGATTGGGCTGCGCTTTTCTCCTGTGGCATCATTGCTCTCAATGGCCTTCGCATGCTGCGGGGATCACTCGGCGAACTGCTCGATGAACAGGCTCCTCACGAAACGATCCAAAAAATCATAAGCTGCGCGCAGGCCGTCCCAGGCGTGAAAAATGTGGAAAAATGCCGCGTTCGCAAGAGCGGGCTCACACTCCTCGCGGATCTCCATGTGCGAGTGCGCGGCGATGTGACGGTCTCTGCAGGTCATCACATTTCCCATCTGGTAAAGGATGCTCTCATGGAAGGTGGATATCATCTCAGCGATGTCACCGTTCATATTGAACCGGCGGAGGAACCCGCACTCGCCACTGCGTAGCCACAAAGTCCCCGCTTGCAACGGGGAAAAACCCGCGTTTATTGGACCGGTAATGGTTCCCAACACACAGGCCTTGATCAGGCTCCTCAACGACGACGATCCCGAAACCGTGCGCCTTGTGAAACAACAACTCTTCACTATGGCTGAGGACAATCCCCGTTGCCTCGACGGGCTCTCCAATGCGGATGACGAGCATGTTTCCCGACACGCACGAGACATCATCAACGACATCCAAGGCCAAAATGCCGCGCGCGATTTCGAGTTGCTCTGCCACTTGGGAGGAGAAAATTTTTCAATCGAACAAGCTGTCTGGATGCTTGCCCGTGCCGTCGAACCTGAAAAGTGCACCTCGCCTTTCGAAGAGCAAATCAATGACTGGGGTCGGGAATTTTTATCCCGAGTTCCAAGCGCCTCTGACAGCGATGAGCGGGTGAATTTACTCACCGAATTTCTTTCCGATGAACTCGGCTTTCGCGGAAATTCCTCCTGTTACTATTGCGAGGAAAACTCGCTTCTGCCACATGTGGTTTCTTCCCGCGTTGGAATACCCATCAGCTTGGCCCTTATTTACATGATGGTTGGCTCACGCGCTGGCATGCGCATCGAAGGCATCAATCTCCCCGGACATTTCATCGCCCGACACTCTGGTGTTTTTTTTGATCCATTCCACGCCGGTCGTATTCTGAAACTCTCCGATGTGAAGCAGCTCCTCGTCAGGCAAAATATCGAATTCAAGGACTCCCACCTCCTGCCCGCCACACCGCGCCAGTTCCTCCTCCGCATGCTTGCTAATCTCCTCTATGTCTACGATCTCGATGAAGAGGATGAGAAAAGAGATCGCATAAAGGAGTGGATGGATGCCATCTCCTACGGTGCAATTGCCGGATGATTATCGAAGTCATCAATAGCGGCACCGAGCTTCTTCTCGGTGAGGTCACAAATACCCATGCATCATGGATTGCAAAGCGGGTGTTTCCGCTTGGGCTACGTCTCTCGCGCCAAACAACCGTTCCCGACGGGCCTGCCATCAGAGATGCCGTCTGCGAAACATTCAATCGTGCCGACATTGTTTTTATAACCGGAGGCCTAGGACCAACGACGGATGATATCACACGCGAAGCCGTAGCCGAGATTCTTGGTCTCAAGCTTGTGCCGAACGAAACCGTTCGAGGCGCTATCGAAGCGCGGTTGGCGGCGAGGGGATACAAACTTCTCGAGCGTATGCTGCGTCAAACCATGGTTCCGGAAGGCGCGATCGTGCTTCCAAACAAAAACGGCACCGCTCCCGGCCTCTACATTCCCAGCTTGTCCACGCCGTCGTCCGCATCACCGCATTTCTTCCTCCTGCCGGGTCCGCCGCGTGAACTGAAGCCGATGTTTGAAGAATCCGTCATGCCCGTGCTCTGCGGCTTGCTGGGCGACCTGCCTGAAAAGGAATGCCGCATCTATCGGGTCGTCGGCCTCGGTGAAAGCGCTGTAGAGGAGATGATCGGTCTCGAGCTTTCCGAAAATAAAGACCTCGAAGTCGGCTACTGTGCCCGCCCGAACGAGGTGGATTTCCGACTCATTGGATCCAAGGAACTACTCGACTCCATCGAGCCGCGGATCCTCCAAACCCTGGGAAAAAACCTCGTCTCAGCAAAAGGCGAGGGGATCGAACAGTGGATAGTTCATCGCCTCGCCACCATGGGACGCACCATTTCGACAGCTGAATCCTGCACGGGTGGCCTTCTCGCAAGCCGCCTCACGGATGTGCCAGGTTCCTCCAAAGTCTTCAACCGGGGTTTCGTGACGTATTCCAATGAATCAAAAGTTGACCTGTTTGGCGTGAGTCAATCGGTCCTCTCCGAGCACGGTGCTGTCAGCGAACCCGTGGCCCGAGCCATGGCTGAGGGGGCATTGCTCCATGCGCATTCGGATTTCAGCCTCGCACTCACTGGTGTTGCCGGCCCCGATGGAGGTAGTCCTGAAAAACCCGTTGGCACCGTCTTCATCGCCATGGCCCAAGCCGCAAAGCCCACGCACTGCCAAAAATATTCGTTTCCCGTGGACCGTGCCACGTTCAAGCAGCTCGCAACGCAAGCCGCCCTGGACATGCTCCGCCGCGTCATCGTGGAATAAATTTCAGAAGGCAGGCTTGGATTTCGTGATTGCCAGAAATTCACATTTCATTAATGTGATCAGCAGTAGCCGGCGTGGCGGAATTGGCAGACGCGCGCGACTCAAAATCGCGTTCCGCAAGGAGTGTCGGTTCGATCCCGACCGCCGGTAGTTTTTTAGATCGAATGAAGTGGGATATTTTCCCGAACCAGTTTGCTTCGACAGATTCTGTTCAACTAATCAGCAGAAGCCTTGGAGAATCCGTTCGTGGAGCGCGATGGATGCATGGCAGAACAGGAGAATCGGGATATTGCACCGCAATGCGCCAGAGATTGGCTATTCCAAACGGGTAGGGTTCTGCATGGGGCAAGGCTGCATAGTGAAGGTCATAGCAATTTTCGCTTAAAAACTCACAGAATCCCTCATCATCCTGACCTCCATAGAGCTTCAGGAGATCTGCTCGAGTTTCTGGAATATCCACATACCTAATAGCTTTGTCATTTCGGATCGCCTCGCTGGATGCTCCAAAATATGTGCAGAGCCATGTTTCCGACTGCACCGGAGCACTATCTACATGAAATGAATAAACATCCGTCGATATGGAATCGGCGTTGTCATCACTCGGATAAGTATGAATGCAGTTCAAAACAGGATCCAATCCCAAGCCGCTCAGTAAGCGGTCATCCTGAAGCATTTCATTAACCGCTACGATACCGGCGTGGCTAAGAGGCAGGCCTTGCAAAAAACTTTCGTCCAAGAGAGTAATGCCATCGCCTGAACCGATCTTTTCCACGACCTCGACAAAATCCCCGGCAAGCACCCGTGGCCAACAGAAGGCATTGACTCCATTGCCGAATGGTGTCGAAGCCAACTCCTCGAACGAATGGACCACCTTGATGCAATCGAAATCCGGGGGCAGGATTGGGCTGGGGTTTGATGGGTTGGACATGCTTGCAGAGGCTAAATTTCCCGTGTGGAAAGGAAAGCGAAACTTTGAAATCCGTCCGACACCAACATGTGTCGCAACCTTTTTACCGCTTCCTGTGAATAACAGAGCCCTCGAAGTCAGGGAGGAGGCAATAGCTGAACTTATTCCAAACTTATTCACAGATTCGCCACGCCATACACAAAAAGGACATATCTATAACATCTGATAATATATGTAACAGGTAATGAGAGTATCTAATGACACCTCGTCTATTCATCTACATATGAGTGGCTAATTTAATTTTTACGCCATGATAATTTCGATATGTGGCAGAATTTCCTGCTGCCCGACCACGGCGAGACGCTTTGCTGCGTGGGAAGCCTGCTGGACCATTCGAATGAATCCCGGAACACGTTCGGGGTGCCTCAATAAATACCCGATCAGGCGAAGTGTATTTGGGCGTGAGCTTCGAGGATCGACTAGGATATCACCAGGAATCGGCATGTCAGAGTTCTTGGCGTCACTGATGGATCGCACCGTGATCATCGGAATCGATAAATTTTGGGCCACCCGCCAGACATGAGCGCTCTCCATATCGCAGCAGTCGGCTCCAGATTCTTGCCTGCAATGCTCCTTTGCAGCGCAGGTTTCCAGCACATGATCGACAGTAACCAGATGAACCATTTTTAAGTTTGCAGCCCTTGCCTCAAAAGACGGCAAAAAATGAGCGCTCGTATAGTTCCTGGCTAGAACAACATCACCAACGCACAGGGAATCATCCAATCCTCCTGTAAATCCCATAAGAACAATGCACTGAATATTGTTTTTACGTAATAAAAAATTAACCTCTTCTGCAATTCGCATGCCTGTCACATTGAGAATGCAATATTTTAATTTCGAATGACAAAAGGTTTTCTTAAAATTCTTTGCTTCAAATCCCAAGGCAAAGACGACGCCGATCATGGAGACGCCTCCAGTTCAACTTTATAAAGCACTGATTGATTTGCGCCTGTATCAGAAACTCTGGTTTCACTCCCCTCACCGGTCTTTTGGCCTAAAAATCCCATTCGAATCAAGTCGTTTTCAAATAATGCGACCCGACTCGGTTCAACCGTAACGATCCAAGACTGCTGAGCGGAATCTCCGGTTTCCGCAAACCCTGCATCGGATCGCTTGAACACATCCAATATCTCAAGGCGCTTCTGATCACGATTCTCAGCCCCATCCAACCGCAGCCTGAAAATACACATGGGTGATTCCACGGGACCGATCGCCAAGTTAGCCTCGGCAATGGATTCCAAGGATTGACGCAACCCCGGAACCTCGGCAGGAGAGTCCGAAACCCGAGGTTCCACTGGCGCATTCAACTGGTCCTTCCGCATGCCGATCAATCCCAGAACCAGAATCGTGATCGGCAAAGCCAGCGCGACGGCCAGCAGTCCCAGAATTTGAAACACCTGGGCATTCACTCGGAACTTTGGCACGGGTTCATCGGGTCTCTGTGCGGGATCGGTTTCTGACATACATCCATGGAATAGCCTACCGACCCGCCGCATTGCCAATTGAAAAGCCCCTTCAATTTTCTTCGCAGGAGCAGCTTCAGATTGACCCGCTGCTCTGACTGACCGATAATCCCCGCCTTTTCATGGCTATAGAAAACACGCGCAACTTTTGCATCATCGCCCACATCGACCACGGTAAAACGACTCTCTCCGACCGCCTTTTGGAGGTCACGGGAACGATCCAAAAACGCGAGTCCCAGGAGCAACTCCTCGACGCGATGGACCTCGAGCGCGAGCGTGGCATCACGATCAAGGCCCACCCGATTGCCATGGAATACACTTCCAAAAGCGGCGGACATTTTAAGCTCAATCTTTCAGATACGCCCGGCCATGTGGATTTTTCCTACGAGGTGTCCCGCTCGCTGGCTGCGTGCGAAGGTGCTCTTCTGATTATCGACGCGGCCCAGGGGGTGGAAGCACAGACTGTGGCCAATGTTCACCTCGCCGAGAAGCAGGGCCTCAAGCTCATTCCGGTCATCAACAAGATCGACCTCCCGAATGCTGATGTCGAAAATGCCAAGCGCCAACTGGAGGACATTCTTGCGATCCCGGGCGAGGAGGCCATCCTTGCCAGCGCCAAAGCTGGTATCGGCATCGAGGATATTCTGGAAGCCGTCGTGGAGCGCATTCCCCACCCCGCAGGCAAGCCAGAGGCCCGTCTGCGCGCGCTCACCTTTGACTCTCATTTCGACACTTACCGTGGAGTGGTCATCTACACCCGCGTGATGGAAGGCACGATCAAAGCTGGCGATCAGGTGAAACTCATGGCCACGAACTCAAACTACGAGGTCAAGGAGGTCGGAGTCTTCAAGCCGCAACAGCCAAAGTTTTTTGCCAGAGAAAAACTCATCGCCGGCGACATTGGCTATGTCATTGCCAATATCAAGACCTCTTCGGAAGTGAAGGTTGGCGATACTCTCACCAGTGCGCGCCAACCTGCGGAGGAGCCCCTGCCCGGCTTCCAAGTCGTGCAGCCGATGGTCTTCAGCGGCATTTATCCCATCAACACGGCTGATTTCGAGCACCTCAAGGCAGCCATAGCCAAGCTTCAGCTCAACGACGCCGCCTTCCAATTTATGGCCGAGTCGAGTGTGGCGCTGGGCTTTGGATTCCGTTGCGGATTCCTCGGTTTGTTGCACATGGAGATCATCATCGAGCGCCTGCGCCGAGAGTTCGATATGGACATCATCGCGACCTACCCTTCGGTCATCTATGAGGTTCAGCGCACGAATGGCGAAGTCCTCCGTATCGACAATCCCGACCAACTCCCCGACCCGAGTGTGATCGAGGAAATCCGGGAGCCGATGGTGCGCTGCTTCGTGATGCTCCCGAACGAATACATCTCGCCCATCCTGCAACTCATCATGGAAAAACGCGGCGAGGTGAGCCATACCGAGTCCATCGACACCAAGCGCGTCATGCTCACAGCCGACCTCCCGCTCAACGAAATCCTCGTCGATTTTGTGGATAAAATGAAATCCATTACCCGAGGCTATGGTTCGATGGACTACGAGCAGGCTGGCTACAAACCGGCGAAGCTGGTGAAACTCGAAATGCTCGTGAATGCTGAACCGGTGGATGCCTTCTCCTCTATTGTTCACCGTGAGAAAGCCGAGTCGCGCGGTCGTGCGCTCGCCACGAAGCTCAAGGAGGTCATTCCGCAACAACTCTACCAAGTGGCCATCCAAGCAGCCGTGGGCGGAAAGATCGTGGCCCGTGAGAGCGTGAGCGCCATGAGGAAAAATGTGACCGCGAAGTGCTACGGCGGCGACATCAGCCGCAAGCGAAAGCTCCTTGAGAAACAGAAGGAGGGCAAAAAACGTATGAAAGCCGTTGGCACCGTGAACATCCCACAGGAAGCCTTCATCGAGGTTCTCCGCACAAGCTAACCCACCCCACCCTGCGCAATGTTTTTTCTGACACCACGCTACATCAAAGAAGCCAAGCAATACCTCCACGGCGCCAAAAAATTCCTCGCCTACAAGCGCGACATCTTGCCCGACGCCCGCGTCACCGAGATCGAGGCACTCATCGCCAACCTTCGTGGAGCCATGCGCTCGAGGAATCGCGATGAGGTTTCCGTTTCAGTCGCCAAGCTTGACGAGGTCATTGGAAAATCCCTCCCTCCTCAAAAACACGGCGCCCTCCGCGAGAATATCGAGGTGTTTCTGGTGGCCATCGTCATTGCTGCTGGAGTGAAGGCTTTTCTCATCCAGCCCTTTCGCATTCCCACCGGTTCGATGCAGCCTACGCTCTACGGCATCGTGGGCGTGCCGACCGACACCCCGCCGCCGAATCTCGCCGTTCGCGCCTTTGATTTCGTGGTTCGAGGCCGCCACCATTTCGAACTCCGCGCTGAGCAGAGCGATGTCGTCGTGACGCTGAACGAGCGCACTTATCTGAACTTCTTTACATTCACCGAAATTGTCTGCCGCAACCACAGCTACACACTCTTCGTGCCCCGCGACCCGCTCATGCGCTACTTCCGTGTGCTGCCAGGCCGCGAATACACCACCGGTGAAGTCATCGCCCGAGGGCACATGGACACCGGTGACCAGGTGTTTGTGGATAAGGTCAGCTACAACTTCACCAAGCCCAAGGCCGGCGATGTCTTTGTTTTCAAAACCACCGGCATCCGTGAGATCGAATCCGGTCTCGATCCCTCAATGGGCTCCCAGCATTACATCAAACGCCTCGCAGGGATGCCCGGCCAGACGCTTCGCATCAATCCCCCCACCCTCACGGTGGATGGAAAAATCCCGGAGCCATTTGTTTTTCAGAGGGTCATGAGCATGAAGGATGGCTACCAAGGCTACTCAAATGGAGGTCGCGGCGGTCCCGCATTCCGCTATCTTGGCAGTCCCGAAGCGGCCTTCACGGTGCCTCAGCATTCCTACTTTGCGCTGGGAGATAACAGCTACCATTCCCGCGACAGTCGCGACTGGGGCATCGTGCCCGAGGTCAATGTCGCCGGCCGTGGACTCTTTGTTTACTGGCCTTTCAGCGAGCGCTGGGGTCTTATCCGCTAACAATTCCACCACATTCCAGCGGCCTCGCTCACACGGTCCTACACCATTCCTTTTCCTATGAAAAAAAAGATTTTCTTCACTATCCTCGGCCTCCTTCTGCTTATCGGAGCCATCATCGGCGTGAAAGCTCTCCAGATCGTGAGCCTCATCAAAATGGGGGAAACCTTCGAGATGCCTCCCGAGACGGTGGTGATCGAGGACTCGGCCACCAAGACTCTCACCAGATCGTTCCAATCCATCGGCTCGGTGGAAGCTGCACGCGGCGTAATGGTTGCAAGCGAGGTGCATGGACAAGTCGTTGGCATCCTTTTCCAATCCGGGGCCGAGGTGAAAGCAGGCGATCCTCTCGTGCAGATCGACAAGTCCGTCGAGGAAGCCCAACTGCGCTCCGCACAATCCACAGCGGAAATGAACCGCCTCAATCTCGAACGCATTCGCGGACTCCGCAAAACCAGCGTCGTATCACAATCAGACATGGAATCCGCCGAAGCTCAGGCTAAAGACTCCGCTGCCCGAGTAGACCAACTTGCCTCGATCGTCGATAAACGCACCATTCGCGCGCCGTTCAGCGGCAGACTCGGCATCCGTCAGATTCAGGAGGGACAATTCCTCAAGCCCGGCGACCCTATCGTCTCCCTTCAAGCCCTCAATCCCGTCTATGTGAATTTCTCCCTTCCGCAACAACGCCTCGGAGATCTCACGGTTGGCATGAAAGTCAAAATCACCGCCGATGCGCTTCCCGGCCGTGCGTTTGAAGGCACACTCTCGGCCATCGAGCCAGCGGTGGATGCCACAACGCGCAACATCAATCTTCAGGCGACTCTGCAAAATCCCGACGGAGCACTGCGCCAAGGGATGTTTGTCGCCGTGTCGGTTCTCGTGCCTGGCTCCTTCGAGCGCGTCGTCATTCCTGCGACAGCGGTCATTTTTGCCCCCTATGGCGACTCGGTTTTTGTAGTCACGGAGGTCGAGAGCAAGAAAGGCCCTCGGCTTGAGGCGCATCAGAAATTCATTCGTCTTGGTCAGCGGGAAGGCGACTTGGTGGCCATCGAAGAGGGCCTCTCCGCCGGCGAGCGCATCGTGACCATCGGCGGCTTCAAACTTCGCAACGGCGCCCATGTTGTCGCAGGCGAATCCAGTCTCTCTTCCTCCGCCAAGCCTACGCCTGCCGAGAAGTAAACCAAGGCGATCCGCTCCATGAATTTCACCGACATCTTCATCCGCAAGCCGGTCCTATCCCTCGTGGTGACCTTCGTCATTCTCGTGGCAGGTTTCCAATCCATCGGCTCGCTGAATGTTCGCCAATACCCGCGCAGCGAGAATGCCATTGTCACCGTCACCACGGCCTACATCGGAGCAAATGCCAAGCTCGTGCGGGGCTTCATCACCACGCCGCTTGAGCGCGCCATCGCCGCAGCGGACGGCATCGACTACATTGACTCGACAAGTTCCCAGGGCCTCTCAACGATCCAAGCGAGACTGCGCCTGAACTACGACGCCAATAAGGCCCTCGCTGAGATCAGTTCAAAAGTGAACCAGGTTCGTGGCGACCTCCCGCCCGAAGCCGAGGTGCCAGTCATCAATATTGAAACCGCAGACTCCCGTTTCGCATCGGCCTATCTGCGATTCACCTCCAGCATCCTCAAGCAAAACGAAATCACCGACTACCTCGTGCGCTCGGTCCAACCGCGCCTCACCGCGCTCCCCGGCGTGCAGCGTGCGGACATCCTCGGAGCCCGCACCTTCGCCATGCGCATCTGGCTCGATCCCGTTCGCATGGCCTCGCTGGGTGTGAGTCCCTCGGATGTCCGCGCCGCCCTCGCAGCGAACAATTACCTCTCCGCCGTCGGCCAGACCAAGGGCTCATGGATTCAAGTCGATCTCACGGCCGATACGAACCTCACCTCAGTCGATGAATTCCGCCGACTCGTAGTGAGTAAGGATGGCGAGCGTTTCATTCGCCTGGAGGACATCGCCAATGTCTCGCTCGGCGCCGAGGACTACGACACCGAGGTGCGCTTCAGCGGCGAGACGGCTGTTTTCATGGGCATCTGGCCACTGCCAAACGCCAACTCGCTGGATGTCATCAAACGCGTCCGTAGCGAGATGAAGGAGATCGAGAAAGACCTTCCCACCGGCCTCCAGGCAGGCATCGCGTATGATGGCACCGTTTATATCGAGGACGCGATCAAGGAGGTCGTCAAGACGCTCGGCGAAACGCTCCTCATTGTCGTAGTCGTTATTTTTCTTTTCTTAGGGTCCTTGCGTTCCGTGCTTGTTCCCGTGGTGGCTATTCCCATTTCCCTTATCGGAGCAGTTTTTCTCATGCAGATTTTTGGCTTCACCATCAATTTGCTCACCCTCTTGGCCATCGTTCTGAGTGTGGGAATTGTGGTCGATGATGCCATCGTCATGGTGGAAAATGTTGAGCGTCACATGCGCGAGGGCAAGTCGCCCTTTGATGCCGCCATCCTCAGCGCGCGCGAACTCTTCGGGCCTATCGTGGCCATGACGCTGACTCTCGCCGCCGTCTATGCCCCTATCGGACTGCAAGGCGGCCTCACGGGCACCCTCTTCCGCGAGTTCGCATTCACCCTCGCTGGGGCGGTGCTCGTCTCTGGCATTGTGGCGATCACGCTCTCTCCGATGATGTCCTCCAAGCTCCTCACGGCCCACTCGGAGGATGCCTGGCTGCCGCGCCACATCAACGCCGTCTTTGAAAAAATCCGCTCCCTCTATGCCCGCATCCTTGATGCCACGCTAGGCGCCCGCCCAGCCGTTTATACCGCATGGATCATTCTCACGCTGGTCACTGTGCTCCTCTACACCCAGTCGCCGAAGGAACTCGCCCCGAATGAGGACCAGGGTGTTATTTTCGGAATCCTCGATACGCCGTCGAATGCCTCCATCGACCAGATGACCATCCATGCCACCGAGGTGAACAAGGTTTTCCAGAGCTTCCCTGAGACCGCCTACACATTCCAGATCACCCAGACATTCGGCGGCTTTTCCGGCATGGGCCTAAAAAGCTGGACGCAGCGCGACCGGACCGTCTTCGACATGAAAAACGAAGTCCAGGCTGGACTCGGCAAGGTGCCCGGAGTGAGTTCCTTTGCCGTCGTTCCACCCGCCTTGCCTGGCGGCGGTGACTTCCCTGTCGAGATTGTCGTGGCATCCACAGCCGATACCGAGCGCATTCTGGAATTCGTCGAGCAACTCAAACTCAAGGCCACTACCAGCGGCAAGTTCGCCTTTCCGCCAATCGTGAGCGTGAAATACGACAAGCCACAGGCCGAGTTCATCATCGACCGCGACAAGGTCGCCGCACTCGGACTCGACCTCGCGCAAGTCGGGGCCGACCTCTCCGCTGCCGCCGGCGGGAATTTTGTGAACCGCTTCAACATGGATGGCCGCAGTTACAAGGTCATCCCGCAGATCACTCGCCTCGGGCGTCTCAACGAGGACCAACTCCTCGACATCCGCATCCGAGGCCCCAAAGGCAAACTCATTCCCCTCTCCACCGTTGCCACCGTGAAAAACAAGGTCGAACCGCGCAACCTCCAGCGCTTCCAGCAAATGAACGCCGTCAAACTCAGCGGAGTCGCCATCGTCCCGCTCGACCAGGCCCTCAAGTTCCTCGAAGACGAAGCCGCCAAGATTCTGCCCCGAGGTTACATCCTCGACTACACCGGCGAATCCCGCCAACTCCGCGCCGAGGGCCCTGCAAAGTTCATTTTCACCTTCGCCCTCGCCATCGTGATGATTTTTCTCGTCCTCTCTGCTCAGTTCAACAGCTTCCGCGACCCGTTCATCATCCTGCTCGGCTCCGTCCCTCTCGCCATGTTCGGCGCTCTTATTTTCACCTTCCTGAAAATGCCCGCACCGGATGTGCCATTCTGGACCAATGGATGGACGACCACCATGAACATCTACTCCCAGATCGGCCTCGTGACCCTCATCGGCCTCATTGCCAAAAATGGCATCCTTATTGTGGAATTCGCGAATCACATGCAGCACGAAGGCCAGTCGAAACTCGAAGCCGTCCGCAACGCCGCCCTTACCCGCCTCCGCCCCATCCTCATGACCAGCCTGGCAACGGTGTTTGGGCACTTTCCCCTCATCCTCGTGACCGGCGCCGGCGCCGCCGCCCGCAATTCCATAGGCCTCGTCTTGGTGGGCGGAATGACCATCGGCACCATCTTCACCCTCCTCATCGTCCCCTCGCTCTACATGCTGATGGCAAAGGAGCATAAAAAACCTGCCTGAGTAAAAAGCGCTCGCTAAAACGCCGAATCAGACTTGAAAAAACAACGGTAAAGGGTAGTTTATGCATACCCAGAGCTGCCCCGTTTTGCTCCCTATTTTCTTCATCCAATCAATCATGAAAAATTTAACGAATCATAACTTTTTTAAAAGTCATTCACTTCAAAGACCAAACAAGAAACTATCCTGTTTTCTCCTCATCATCTTAATTTCATCAGGGCCGTTCCCCTTGCACGCTGCGAACAGCACTTACTCATCTGGCACCACACTCCCGCCTCGAATCCAATGGAACGCCAACTTCGGCTACTGCGGCGAAGTTTCTTTCATTGGCGCTGGTCTCTACTATGGCCAGTATATCTCACAGTATGACGCTCGAGCCATCGCCAGCAAGAATGCTCGGCAGAATCTGGAAAGTTCCCAACTCCTGCTCGGCGTCAATGATGTCGCTACCGCCAAGTCGATGCACCTCAGCGCGACAGCATTCGATACGGCCAAAAACCCTAATTCGACAACATTTCTCACTTGGGTCAAATCGAATGTCAACGCCGGCTATCCAGTAGTGATGGGTGTCTTCATGAACCAATCCCGGTTCTACGGAACAACAAACCTCAATGCCGGAGACACCGAATACGACCACATCGTGACAGTCACTGGAATCACGTCACCCCAGACCCTGACTGGACCGACAACTTACTACGCCGACGACACGCTCACCTTCAATGACAACGGCCTGTGGACCGACAAGCCCACCGGACAACCACAGAACATATTCAGCTATCCGTTCGGAACTTTCGCGACGACACGCCAAAAAGCCAACGCAAAGTCGGGGCCTATTTACTCATTAAAAAATGGCGCTGATTATGGAATCGCCATCACTGGAATCATCGATCTGAGTCGAGAAACCGTGCCCGTGCGATTGACAGCCAGTTTAAACGCTGAGACGCCCGGGATCGTCAACGGCTCCAATATCCGACCCGCTGCCAAGCCAATGACTCTCACCATCACGATCTCAAACCTGAAACCTGGCACCACCTACAATCTGTATCGCTACAACACCATGGCAAATGTGCCCGAGTCCAATATCAACGCTAATGCAGCCAAGGCAGCTCAGAGATGGACAATAACGACCAAAACAGGCTCAACCTACACCATGACGCAGACCATCATGTCCAACGAGATAGCAGTCTATCGCGCCGTCCCCGTCAGCGCACCGTGAGGCCGTAGCAAACAACATTATTTGCACTGACCTCCATCGAAGCGGTTGTCCTCGCCCCCGCGCCGCATCCTGCGGTGTTTTTGTCGGGTTGACTCACCCTGCGAGACGCACGCTTTCTAAATGAAAGCTGACACCCTCATTTGCAGTCCATCTGTAGAGACGGTCTGGGATTGCGATTCGGCGCTCGTAGAGACGCCACTACAAGCGAACGCGGCTCGCTTAAATCCAAAACCTGATAGCCTTGGTATAGCCTCTAAAAACTGAGCTTTGGCGTGCTATGATCGACCCAGATTGGCAGGAGATCCGCCTCATCGGTCAGAGCAAGGACACGACACATGGGGCAGAGTTTTTTGGATCGGGCCAGATGTTCCTTGGCGACGACGAGATTTCCCAAGATGCATTCGAAGCGGGCGAGGTGGAAGTGCACCAGAGCTGTATCGGGAAAACGATCAACCGCCTCCAGCAGCAGTTCCCTCGCGTTGTCCAGCATTGCCTCTTCACTCAGCACCAAAGCCAGATCAATCCAGCGATCCACATTGTCTGAATCAATAACACAAAGCCGCTCCGCAACAGCTTCCAGCTCAGGGGTATTGCCTGCCGCACGGTGTATTTCCATGAGCAGCGTCAATCCCTCGACGCTCTGCTTGGTTGGAGTTGCGAGTTGCTCGTATGCCTGCATCGCATCGTCGAGCATTCCGAGTTCGAGGTAGCCTTCCGCGGCCAGAAAAGTCATTTGAGAGGATGAGTCGATCATAGGTGGGTATCCATTTTATCGGCAGGCTCTCAAATAGCTTTAACGGAATCTTCAACGGAATTAACCACAGAGGACACAACCGAAAAGGCTGGGGTGAGCCTTTGAGGAAGAGCAACCGAAGGTTGGCCCGAAGGGCGAGATGAGCGGGAGCGAACGAGTCAAAGAACACAGAGAATGAGTTATTTACACAATCATGAGCATCCAATGTTTTCTCTAATCTCCAATACCATTTGAGGCAGTCCTGATAATCCTGTCATCCTGTCTAAAAAAATCCCTCTTCGGCTTTGAACCCCAGGGGGTGGTCTCCCCATGGCATCCGCCCAGCCTGCGTCCGAAGTTTGCGGCCAGATGAAAAAACAAACTTCTTCGTCCTCCCAGAACGAAGAATGGCCGGGTGCACGAAAACACCGCCACTGGCTTCGCTGGGGAGCTGCTCTAACGGTTGGCCTCGCGGTCGCTGCCGGGGTAAGTATTCCGCTGGAGGAAAAAGGAAATAAAGCTGCTATAGAAAACGAATTAGCCGCTTCCAAAACTGCTGGAAATACAATCGGACAGGGTTTGGAAAACGACACGCCGACGCCCTTCGCAGAACCCCGCCCAACGAGCGCCACTGGCGGAGAGATTCAACGCAAATGGGATATCGATACCCAGCTCAGCGTTCCCAACCAAGAACCCCCTGTTGAACGCTCGACAGTCCCCACAGAGGCACAAGCTGCCGCAAGGAGGGAAAACACCACGCCTGCTCAAGGATCGGATAATACCAATGGTGAGGGGGTAGGATCTGCAGATATTCGCACATCGCCCCAGCAAGCCATGCTCGAGATGCCGCAGGCTCCGGCGGTCGGGCGAATTCCGCCCGTTCGACCGCTACCTACTCCGATCCCCACCCCGCCGCCTATACGCAGCCCGCAGTGAGATGGCCGTGGGATTTGAGACCGCCCACTCGTGTGCGGTGGTCGCCCCATGGCATTCGGGGATGCGGAAGGCGAGTTTCCAAGCCACATGAAGACATATGATTCCTCGTCCTCCCGGAACGGGGGAAGACCGGGCACGGCGAACCGCCGTTTTTTAGTCCATCTACTGGCTGGCGCAGCGGCAGCATTATCCTTTTGGACACCTCAGCCAGCACACTCCGAATCAGTTTTTTACACTGGCTCAGGCGACCTTGATGACAAAAATAGCTGGTCTGGGCAAGTCGTCCCGACATCGCGCGATGAGGCCGTTTTTGATGTCGTGAAAAGCGACATCTTCAGCACGGAGGCGCTCCATTTTGGCAACATCGTGTGGAATAACAACACCAGCGCAAGTATTTCATTCAAAGCGAACGGCATTACTCAATATCTCACTCTCTCAGGAGAAGGCATGGGCGAGGCAACCCTTAAAGCCGGCGGCGCAGAGAGAGACCTCTTGCTCATGGGAGAGAGTGCCAAATCGAACACGCTGAAATTTGAGTCACTCAAAGGCAACGGAGAACCCAAAATCCCAGTGGATGCGGAAAGGGAGACCTTGCTCAGGGAGGAGATTGCTAAATTGAACGCGCTAAAGCTTGAGTCGCTCAAAGGCAACGGAGAACACCAAATCCCAGTGGATGCGGAAAGGGAGGCCTTGCTCAGGGAGGAGATTGCTAAATTGAACGCGCTGAAGCTTGAGTCACTCAAAGGCGACGGAGATTTCCAAATCCAGCTGGGTGCAGACGGGAACTTTAATGTCCTCAACGCCGAAGCAACTCTCGATATTTCAATAGTCGTTACCGGCGATAAATCCCTCACCAAGACGGGAGACGGAACCCTCATTTTCGGCGCGAGCAATACCTATACCGGGGCCACAACGATCAAATCCGGCACGCTCAAAGCCAACGCAACGAACGCCCTCGGCGCGACAAAGGTCATCGATGTGCAAGGCGGTTCACTACTTGTCGGGGCATCCGACACTCTCAACGACAAGGCCGATATCCTGATTGGCAACGCCAAACTCGAGATGACTGGCAAAGAAATCACTGAGTATGTCGGAGCCCTGACCCTCACGGGAAACTCCGTGATCGATGTGCGGGAGCTCGAAGGCGCGAACAACGCATTGCATTTCGCTTCCAGCTTCCTGGAGCAGGGTTGGGCCAAAAACACAAGCCTCTCGATCTGGAACTGGGATTTCAGCGGCACAAAGCACATCTACTTCGGCACCGACTCAAAAGGACTTAGCGAAATTCAGTTGCAGCAAATTTCGTTCTACAGCGACTTTGGCGACAGCTTCATCGGCAACGCGTTCATATCTCATAACGGGGAAATTACGACAGTTCCAGAACCCCAGACCATCGTCGTTGCCATCATTCTCTTGATGGGACTCAGCGGGATGTGGATGGCACGGTCAGAGAAGAAGCCACCACAGAGCACGGTGTAGAGGATGATTTTTTGACAGAATTAACAAAATTAACAAAATTTTGTGAAGCGAATCGTGCCATTGGAGGGTCAGCGTCCTCGCCTGCCCCATCAACTCCAAGGGATTGACCACAGAGAACGGAGGATGAAGTTTTGCAGCAAGTTGAAATCGCCAGACAGCAGCGGAAGGTTTCTAACCAGATTGCAATTTCCTCCGTGTTCTCTGTGTCCTCTGTGGTTAAATGATTTTGCTGTCCATGGTTTTGCCAATCTTGAGACGCCGCTTCACGGCTGAAACTTGGGACGCCAAGGGCCTGGCGTGCCCTACCTTGCGGGTTACGAACGCGCTGCCGCTCGGCGGCGCGATCGTTAGTCTAGGCAGGGCCGCCGCACCGTCGGGACGCCGAGTCTGGAAGTCGGGACGCCGAGTCTGGAAGTCGGGGCTCCAAGTCTGGAAGTCGGAGCGCCGAGCCTTGAAGTCGGAGCGCCGAGTCTGGAAGTCGGGGCTCCAAGTCTGGAAGTCGGGGCTCCGAGTCTGGAAGTCGAGGCTCCGAGTCTAGCAGTCGGGGCTCCAAGTCTGGAAGTCGGAGCTCCGAGTCGGGAAGTCGGAGCTCCGAGTCTGGAAGTCGGGGCTCCAAGTCTGGAAGTCGGAGCTCCGAGTCTGGAAGTCGGGCGTCCTACTTTAAAACTCGATTTTTTCAACGACTTGCTCAATCCCCCCCCAATCCACCTTCCTACAAATAACCCCGCAGTCTCAGGGGAGCTTGGGGGCACTTCTGCGCGTTCAAGGAACCGAACCAAAAGAAACCGAACTCAAACACAAAATTTCGGACATGTCTGAAGACGGATTTTTTTGACAGGAGGACAGGATATGCAGGATATACAAGAGGGTTATGGGAGTGGCCCTGCGATAAAGACGAGCATCGACTGATTGGAGGGTCAGCTTCCTCGCCTGACCCATTTTTCAGCCACGGGCGGCGCGCAAGTCGCTTTCAGACACAACTTCAAGGGAATTCACCACGGAGCGTTTGAAGAAGGTTTGGACAGAATTAACAGAATTTTCAGAATTACAGGCATAGGTTTGAAAGCATTTGATCTGGCCTGAACTCTTCGCTCCCTTGGGACGAGAGGCTCAACTCAATTTTGTTAATTTTGTTAATTTTGTCTAAAAATCCCTTTAAAATGGGTCACTCAAGCGCGGCGCGTTAGTTCACTAACCATTTTCGTCAGTTCACTGACGCGGCGCGTTAGTTCAGGCTCAGAAGGAGACGCAGAGCGCATAATCTGGAGCCACCCTCGCACCTGTCCCCACGCTCGATTGTGGTTAATTCCGCCGATTCTGGGACGCCAAGGGCTTGGCCGCCCTACCTTGGGCCTTGGGCGCGGTTGCGGTGGAGTTCGGGCTTTATGCAGGCCTCGACTTTTGGGCTGAGTAGGAATTTTTCTCCAAGGAATTCCTTCAGTTCGTTGAGAATGGGCTGCGGGTTGGCGATGAGGTCGGGGAAGGAGATTTCGAGCAGCTCGACGCGGTCGCTTTTTTTGAGGACTTCCCGGATTTGCTGGCTGTGGCTCTCTTGGGCTTCGATGAGGTGGGGTTTTTCGGATTTGGGCAGTTTGCCTTGGCGGGCGAGCATGGCCCACTGGGAATCAACGACCTGCGCGACGGGTCGCAGCATGTAGAGGATCTTGTAGCGGTGCTTGCCGGGTAGGTTGGGGAGCAGGGCGGAGATCACTTTCACGGCTTTGCCGGTGGCGGGCTCGATGAGGCGGGGATTTTTGGCGAGTTTTTTGATTTCCTCCCATTCGTAGTAGCCCTCGGGATTGTCCTCGTCGGCGAGGCGCTTGGCATCGATCATGAGAGGCAGTCCACCGGCTTGGAGGATTTGCATCATGAGGCTGGTGCCGGAGCGCGGCAGGCCGGAAACGATGAGAAAATCCAGAGGCTCGATGGCGTCGTATTCGGCTTTGAGGCGTTCGGTCTCAGCGAGTTTTATGGCATCCTCCGCCGCACGGACTGCGGCGCGGGCGTCGGTGGCCTTGCGGAGGGCGGCCAATTGATCGCGGACTTGGATTTTTTCATCGAGCAAGACCTTGTGGCTCTGCATCTCGCAGATGGAGGCTTTGTCAGTCTGCCCGAGGAGGCGATAGACGCGGGCGAGGAGGCGCTGGGCGCGGACGAATTTCGGCGCGAGGCGCAGGCAGTTCAGGAGCGGGCGCTCGGCTTGGGCGAATTGCTCGAGTTGGATGAGCGCGGCCCCGAGGAGGAAATGCCCGAGCGGATTTCCGTATTGGAAGCTGATGGCTTCCAGGGCGGACTCCACCGCATCGGCGGGGCGGTCGCTGTGGAGTTGGATGCGGGCGAGTGTGAGGAAGGCTTGGGGGTTGTGCGGATCGGCTGTGAGGACATGCCGGGCGGCGGCTTCGGCATTTTCCCACTGCCGGAGGGCGAGGTAGCTCTGCGCGAGCATGAGCTGGAGGCCCGCTTCGGCAGGGTTCTTTTCCCGCACACGCTCGAGCGCGATCAGAGCGGCAGGGAAGTCTTTTTTCTGGATGGCGATGGAGGCCTTGATGAGATCGGCCTGCTCGGTGCGGCTGAAGGTCTCCGAAGCTCGGGCGATCGTGGCATCCGCCTCATCGAGGAGGCCGAGTTGGAGCTGGCAGGTGGCCAGCACCTGCGCGTAGTCGGTGCGGGCGGGCTGGGCGTGGTAGCAGGCCTCGAGGAGCGGCAGGGCCATTTCGTAGCGTTGCCCATACATGCAGGCGCGGGCAATATTCCAATCGTTCTCGCGCTCGGTCTCGGCTTTGGCTTGGCCGGGATCGTCGGGAATCTCGTCGATGTAGCCGAGGGCGACGAATTGCTCGAGCAGGGCCTTGTCGGCATCGGGGCCGGATTCCGCGCGTGTCTGGCGGGGAGCATCCGGGTTTTCCCATGTGGGCAGGGTTGCGACAGGTCGCCGCTCGATGAAGACATCCTCGAGCACGCGCCCCTCCATATCCTCGCCGACCGGTAACCCAAAGTAATGCAGCACAGTAGGTGCGATATCGAGCAGGCGGGCGCCGAAGACCAATTCATCCTTCTTAAAGCCTGGCCCGCGGGCGGCGATGACGCCTTGCGGACGGTGCCACACGGTGATTCCGGCCGGCACGCGGGGCGTGAATTTCGGCCGCAGGTGGTCGCTGTGGAAACCGTGGTCCGAGACGAGTAGGATGGCGGTATCCGGCCCAGCGAGCTGCATAAGTCGCTGGAGGAAGAGGTCGTGCAGGCGGTAGGTGCTATTCACGACCTCGCGATACATTTCAAAGTCGGCCTCGGGGATGCCCTCCATGCGCGGCGCGTGGTAGGGCATGAACTGGTGGCTGATCTCATCCACCGCCCGGTAGTAAACCGCCATGAAGTCCCACTCGGGGTCGGCCTCCATGAGGTGCGTGGCGGCATTGTGCGTGGAGAAGGCCTCGGCGAGCTTCTGCGCGAGCATCCACAGGCGTTTATCCTTAGTCTGGTCCACCTCCGGAGCGTTGGGCACAAAAAGCCGGATCACCTCGTCGGGGTCGATCTCATGAGGACTCACTCGCAGGTCATCCATCGTCTCCGCCAAGTCCGGAGGCCAGTAGGTGCCGGGCGGCGGGGCGGGCCACTCGGAGGAATCTTGATCCTTTTTGGTGCCGCTGAGATGGCAGAACATGTTCGACACCATCTTGCCATCGAGATGCTGCTCGCCCTGGGTGGCAAACCAACTCACGACATGGCTGCGCAGACCGCGCTCGCCGAGCATTTCCCAGAGCGCGCGGCATGTCCGCGTGGCAGCAGAGACCGGCACCACCGCGCCACTCCTCGGGTCCACCTCGGTGAATCCCGGCACGCCGTGGTGATAGGCCATCTTGCCCGTGGCGATCGAGGTCCAGAGCATCGGCGAGAGCTGCGGCTCGAGCGTGGTGAGATTCCCACTCACCCCACTCTCGACCAGACGCGCCACGCCGGGCAGCGCGCCCGCATCGAGAAGCGGGTGGATGATTTTCCAATCCGCAGAATCCCAGCCAACGAGGAGGAGTTTTTTTCGCAAGTATTAGGGTTGGTTTTAGGACCCGGAAGGCAGAGCAAGGCTCTGCTTCCGGGCGGCGGATATTGTCCCCAGGCGATTAAGATTGGGCGACCGCTTCGGCCAGCTTCTTCTTAGCCCGCCGGCGCTGAATGGCCACACCCGCCGAACCAAGTGCGAGGAGCAGCAGCGAAGAGGCCACTTGCCCGGGCTCGGGAGCCGCACTGGTGCCGCCGCCCGTGTCTCCAGCGAGGATTGCCACATTTGCAACGCTCTCGTAGGCTCCGGAGTAGATTTGGAATGTGTCGGTGGCACCAGCCCAAGTCACCTCCAGCCAGCCGTAGTTCCCTTGGGCTGTTTGGAATCCCATATAGCTTCCTGATCCGAAATCCGGGGATTCATTACTAGGATGCTTGAACAAAGGATAAGTCCAGCTTGATGACCAATTAGCCGAGGAACCAATGGATTGGTTTAGCGTGAATTTTACTGGACTTGCATAGTTTGAGCCTGCTGCAAAACGAATACCACCGGGGCCATAAAGGCCCAGCTTAGAACCGTAACCGTTAAGAACCATTAATCTCCCTCCACCAGAAATCGGGAAGTTGAGAAGGTCGTGATACCCACCATAGCTCAACCCCGCATTCACCCCAGTGAGATTAAAGCCTGTGGCGCTCAGATCGATAGTAACGATGGCCGCGTCGGCCACAGGCGTGGCGACTAAGCCTGCCCCAATGCCGGTGGCAAGGTAAGCCGCGAGGCGGTTGGAATTTTGTTTGATTGAGCGATTTTTGGAAAGACTTGATTTCATAATAATCACTTATACGAACGGCACTCTAAAACGGATAGAAAAAAATTAAAAAAAAGTGACGGAAGGGGCATAATCCGCGACGAACAGGCCAGAGGAGGCGGGAATCCAGCAGAATTAACCACAATCGAGCGAAGCGAGATAGAGCGCCGAAGGCGACCCCACAGGGGTGAGCGAAGCGAATCAAAGAGCACAGAGAGCACAGAGGATGAGGTTTTGCAGCAAATGGAAGTCGGCTGAAAGAGGGGGAAGGTTTTTGTATCAGCTTGGAATTTTCTCCGTGTTCTCCGTGTCCTCTGTATTCTCTGTGGTCAAATAATTTTGCCGCTCCTGGGACGCCATGAGCTTGGCATGCCCTACCGTGGCTTTACGATAGGGAAACCGCTTCGGCTTGCTGCTTCTTCTTGGCGCGCTGGCGCTGGATGGCCACGCCTGCCGAGCCGAGGGCGAGGAGAAGCAGCGAAGAGGCCACTTGCCCGGGCTCGGGAGCCGCACTGGTGCCGCCGCCCGTGTCTCCAGCGAGGATTGCCACATTTGCAACGCTCTCGTAGGCTCCGGAGTAGATTTGGAATGTGTCGGTGG
>Ga0209085_1000257_pt1 | contig 40494 bp, 40 predicted proteins | sample C_131016_EF_Meta_FD_187310 | JGI IMG/M metagenome (GOLD analysis project Ga0209085, IMG submission 187310) | Freshwater microbial communities from Lake Croche, Canada to study carbon cycling - C_131016_EF_MetaG (SPAdes) (version 2) | ecosystem: Environmental > Aquatic > Freshwater > Lake...
AATAAAAGCACCCAAAGCACCCAAAGCAATAAAAGCACCAAAGGCGCCCAAGTTTAACAATGCTAAAAATAAAAAAAAATAAAATCGGCGTTTGAAATGTAAAAAGGTGTAAAAATGGATCGGGTAGATACTCTTACACTAACACAGGAATTTAATAATAAATATTTTAATGAAGTAAAAATGCGTATCGATACAAGCCAATTTTCAATTATGAAAGACGATATCAAAAATTATAGAGCATTAACCGAATTTCAGCTCGATTATTTAAAAAATTTGAATGAAAATGAGAAAATAGAAATTATAAAGTTATATGATGTTATGATGGGAACTATAGAAAGTATATTAAAGTAATCGTTCAACATTCAAGAGAGACATCGACATGTATTGCATTTGATAATCTAATAAATTACATTATAAATAATATAATATAAAATGATTATATTAAATAATATAACGACTAACCTCTGCACTTCTACTATGGATATTTTCACTACGATATATGATCTCAATCCAATCCAAAATAATGATTCCGAAAAAAATATTCATTCCGCTAGAACGTCCAACATCAATTTATTTATGAGGAATTCAAAAGATCCACATATGCTCTACCCCGAATTTAAACATCTATATTTGGAAATGGTTCAAGTGTTAACACAAAATCCGCGTAAATTTTTACAAATAATCATGTTTCATCGTAATATAAAACATGGAAATGGTATCAAACATTATTATTATCTAGGAATGAATTTACTTAAATCGTGTTGTCTAGATGATAGTTTATCCAAAAAGATGATTCTGCATTCGTATCAATATTCGAAAGATTTATATCATTTTGGAGATATCGGCATCCAGATTTATAGTGAAAAAATAGAACAACAGTTAATTCAATTGATTACCCCGAATTTGGAGAGAGAATATGAAAAATATGATCCGATGTTATTTAAATATTTATCCTATGAAAAGGGACTTTGGAAAAGAGAGAAAACTCAAATTCAGGCATATTTAAATGATGTATTTTTGAAAAACAAAGATATTGCATATTATATTAATAGCCGCGAACCGTTATTTCGACCAATCGGATATGCAATACGCGAATTATTGGCGGTAGAATTGAATCATTCTGATTACCCGGTATTATTTACAAATCGCGTCATGCGTAAATTAAAATCGTTATTTAATCGAGAGAATCGATTACCAGAATATCTATTTGCAGGTAAACATTATGATAATACGTCATTTAATGTATCATGCAATAAAAATAAAGAGGATACGTTTTCGCAATCTGAAATTTATAAAATTGCGAATGAAATCTCACAAACTGCAAAGATAGCCGTTCATTTATTATGTAAAACTTTAAAATGGTGGTATAAACAAACCTTTTTAGAAATAGATAGAGAACCATGGGATGAAGAAAGTTCGGTTGAACATTTTTCAAAGCGACAGCAATTATTATTACAAGGATATATTCAATATAATAAAGATGGAAATAATCGTAGCGGTAATAATCGTAGCAGAAATAATGGTGACTATGATAAGAAAATTTGCAATTACGACTTAGCTTCAGAAGCATATTTATGTTATACCCGAAATAAGTATTCCGCTATGGTTGAAGAACGATTGAATGAAAAAATCGAGGAATACCGATTCAAGTGGACAACCCGTTTTAATGAATCGTTTACTGTAGACGATTTTGAAAAGAATGTAGTATTGATAGTCGATTGTTTTCCTTCGATGGAAGGAGTCGAGTTTGAACTGAACTTATTATATATATTCATGATAACTAAAATTTTCAGAATAAAGGAAATTGTATATTTTCATTCGTCCGCCGAAATACGTACTTTTACAGAGGAAGACCTGGATGGACCTATTTTATTGCTTTTAAAAAAAGTATATACAAGATGCTCTACAAAAGGTACTACTTATTTATGGTCTGCAATTCAATTATTAGAATTACATAAAATCGAAAATAAAACGGTAATCATAGTTACTGATTCGAACTGCGACCCTTGGCAAAGTGCTACAAAAAGCGTTCTTAACCGAATGTATTATTCTGGCGAAACCGAATATGTTTCTAGTAATAAATATGTTATATTAAACATAACCGAACCGCATCTCACATTTCCGTATTTAAATATTTATGAAAATATACTATATGTAAATGGTACAAATACTTTATTATCGATCATAGGTGCTTTCATTCAATCTAAATATAATGATGTAGAATTAGACGCAGACCTCATTCTCGACTGTTTTTTAAATTCGTCGCATTTCAAAATTCCAGAAATAATGTTCGATAATAAAACGATGTTTAATATAAATCGTATATCTACCGACGAAGAGGATATAAATCAGCATTATATTGCATGGAAAAAAGAATACCCTATTACAATTCATCCAAAAATATATTAAACGTTTTTGTTTGAATAAAAAATATAGCATTCCATTATATTGAAAGCTTATTTTCTTGTTTTTCTTTTATTTGCATGACGGTTTCTTCTTTTTGAACGAGTTCCACCGGTTTTATATTTTCCGCCTTCACTACATTTCCGTTGATTCCAATCCAATATTTTTTCTTTTAATTTATAAAAAAAATTTAAAATGTTATTATAGATTTTAATTTCTGTTAAGAATGTTTCAAAATGACCCTTAACTTCTTTTATTTTTTCAACCTTCGCATCTTCTATTAGTTCACTAGTGATTTCATTATTGTTGTTTTCTATTATTGTTTTATTTTTTTTTTTTATTTCATTTTTTTTTTTTTTTTTTTTTTTTTTTTTTTTTTTTTTTATTTCAATTATTTTTTTTTCTATATCTCTAATAATTTCTTGTATTTGAATAATTACATTTTTAATTTTTGTTGTATCTATACAAGAACGACTAGATTGTTTTTTATTTATACTGTTAACATAATATCCACTTCCCTGACTACCCATATCAGCATCGTAGGTATCAAATGTTTCAGTTATTTTGTATTTATCATCGGTAAACATAACTATTTCAAAATTGTTGTCACTTAATAATTTACCAGTAATAATTATTTCTGGTTGTATTCTTAGTGTTTCATTTACAATAGGTCCTAAATCATATTTATATACTAAAAAGGTCTTAATAGCATCATTATATTGTTGTTGTGATATATTATCAATATTGATTTTGTTGATATCAATTATCTTAAACCCTTTACAATTTTTATTCCATCTATTTATATTTGAATATATGATTTTAAGTCTGTATGTAAACGCATTTATAACATTTCCGTTGATATGTGATAGACCCCAATTAGTAAAGTCATCATCATCATAATAATATTTAGTTTTTAAAATAGAAATACCATCACTCTTATCTCTCATATCTTCATAATCTCTCACAGAAGTAACGTTGTTACTATAATTTACTTGCTTCCAAAGAAAAAATTCTAAATCAAGCATTAAAAGATTTATAGGTGTTGTATAACAACCTACCCACCCTAGTAGTGGTCTTGTAAAAAATCGAGTTTGATACTGTTTTTTATAATTAAGATCTTCAAATTCAGGAAATATTTCTAAAAATGTTCTTCGATTTATCTGGTTAACCAACGGTAGTTTAATAAATTTTTTTATATAATGCTCAAAACCTTTATAAGAAACCGTTGTCATTATATATATATATATATATATATATATTTATAACAACTCTGTTTTTATTATTCTAAATATATATTAAAACATATTCTCGACTGTTTTTTAAATTCGTCGCATTTTAAAATTCCAGAAATAATGTTCGATAATAAAACGATGTTTAATATAAATCGTATATCTACCGACGAAGAGGATATAAATGAGCATTATATTGCATGGAAAAAAGAATACCCTATTACAATTCATCCAAAAATGACATAAAGAATTACTATATAAAAAGGATAATAAGGCAAATATATTTCTGAAAAGAAATAATGCAGCATTCAAACATTTTTTATGACATTTTAGAAAAATGATATAATCTTGTTTCTGAAAAGAATTGGATAGAAATCATCATCTAAAATGATTCTTATACCACGATTTTCATAGATATGCCTGATATTTACTAATAGTATATTCATTTTGTATAGATTTGGTTCTAGTATAAAATATTTAGGAATATATATAATGTCGGATTGTATAACGAGGTATAATTCAAAAAAAGTAACTTCACTTTTTAATAAATCTTGGAAATCGTTGTCGAATATGATAAAGAAGAATGGAGACCTCCCTAAATTCGCGTTTAGAGATTTTAAGAAAGGCTTTAAAAAGGGGTTTATGAAAAGTTGTAAACTACGTAGTAAATCTCGAAAAAGTACGAAAATTACTAAAAAGAATAAAAAATAAAATTATTTATGTATGATAATAATTCGTTGGTCATTTATCTTCATAAAAAATGTATATTACAATCAATTGCGCTTGATTGTAATATTATGTGAAATAGTATAAGGTGGTAATCGAATGAGTTGATAATCGAATGAGTGGATAATCGAATGAGTGGATAATCGAATGAAAGTCTAATGAGATTAATCATTCATAATTGTAATTTTTTTCTGTTGGATATTTGTAGTATCCAATCGTTCTAATAGTCGACCAATCGCGCAAACATATGGATCATTCAATTCAAATCGTATCCCTATTATTTTTACAATTAACCGATTTTTTTCTTTTACCAAACTAAAATCATGATGTGTCATATGATGGTCTCGTGATATAAAAATGGTGATTGGAATATGTCCGGATTGGTCAATTACTTCTGCGTGAATACCTGCTTTTGTTAGCGTTTTACACGTACATTCAATTTCCATTCCTTCGACTGGGTGACAAACCATACATTCATACACGACTTGATATTCTACAAGATCTCCATTTACTTTCCCAGAAGAATAATTTATTACTTTTACCGATTCTGGACGAATATATCCTTCCACCGTACACTTTCCCTCAGTATTAGATGCAATTATACGTTCTAAATTAGGTTTTATATTATTGCCGACCTCTGTAATTTTTAAAAATACTTTTAGGTTTAGTAGGGACTTTATATATGGTCCATAATATTTTTTAGGTTCATTATGATTCTCTCTCTCTGTATATTTCGTTGTCATTATATAGTAAATGATATAATATTTTATGTTGTTTCAGAAAAAGAACTATCAATTTTTTGATTTTTAATTGCCATTACAAATCCACAATCCGGTTCACCAGAGCGGATTCGGGTGAGAAGAACATCTTTGCGCCTTCTTTCTCCGTTTTATATCTCATGATCAATTCTATCATTACCGGAATACCAAGTGTACGTAAAGATAACGTATTTACATTATTCATCGCATACTCATCTTCTTCGAATTCTAAAACCATATTTAGTTTATTCACTAAATCGGGTTTTGGAGCTTGGTCTGCACGCGCCCCCTTATTATTTTTATTCTGTTTTACCATACTCATCGTTTTTAGTTTAAATACCATACCTATATTTGGGTTAAATAAATGTATAAATCCAACTAAAGGAAACATCGTTTCATATGGAATGACCCATTTTTTAAGTTCCGTTTGTATTCTATTTATATCCTCGGATTTCGCCTTTTCCCAAATAGATGCATCATCTAAGGATTGTATTAAAAATACCAACTCTTTTTCATCCGCTAATACGATTCCTTTTGTGTTTCGAATTTGCATTATTTTTTCATCGAAATATTGTTGAATAAAAATCATACTATCCGTTGGAATTTCGAGGGACTCTTTTTTGTAAAAATACGAGAGAAGGATTCGTTTTTCTTTATATGGTAAAATATCTAAAATATGATAAATAATATATTTCATAATCGATTCTTCTGGGATATATTTCTTTAATTCGTCCAAAACATTATTTGCGTGTAAATACCAATCTTTCTCGGAACCCTTCAATAATTGCCGTTTTTGGAAAACGAGACTTACCGATTTAATTATATTCCGAAAGATATGATCCTCTGTTATTTCGGCTTCTTCGGTATTTACATTCTTTTTCAGGACCATACCTTCCGGAGGTAATTCTAATAATAATTTTTCGCGTTTATAATCTACTGGTACAATACGTTCATAAACCGATGCATTCTCGTCTGTAATCTCGCTCGGTTGAAATAAGTAATATTCTCCGCGATTTATCATATATCCGCTACGCGTATACTTATCGATCAATACCTCCGATTTATTCTCAATAAACCGAGTAAGTGCATAATAAATTTGTTGTTCGGGATATGTTTTTGAAATATTAATTGCGGTAATCAGTTCTTGAATGTGATAAATCGATTTCTCTCGAAACAAATCTCGAATCCGTTTCATTAATGTAATAATCGACGTTTTCATAAAGTCATCATTATACGTAGACATATCGGTTTCGACGATAGGGAGAGGTCGGTTTATCCCACATTTATGGAAACATTCTTCCATATAATCACATATATCGGTATAAGGTTTATCTCCTATTTTATACGGAATACGGGTTCCGTTCGATAGATGTATTTGAATATTTTGATTTTCTACGAGAGAATATAATTTATCTTCTGTAAAATTGGTCTGTGAAATATTCAAGATACAATCTACCGCTACCTCTTTTAATAGTCGAGTTACGTGTCCAATTTTGATGGCTTTTCTCTCCGCGAGACGATATACATATAAATCAGCGGCTTCTTCTCCCGAGGATGTAAGGGATGCATGTAAATAAATCTCGACATTTCTTTGTTCGAATGGTAATTTACAGTGACTACCATTACGGACTCCGCGTCCAATAATTTGTTCAATACGATTCATATTATACCAAGGTTCTAAAATGTGTATTTGTCGAATATATTTAAAATCAAGTCCTTCTGCTCCGGCTTTTGAAATAATGACGACTTTTACCTTCTCTCCATTTATATTGTCCGTATTGGTCAAATAATTTATATCGGAATAATTATCTGGAGAGAATTCTTTATGCCCTGTAATCATCATATATTTTGCAGGTCTAAAATCCCCATTTTCAGGGTCTATCAAATGTTCGGTTTTAGGTTTCATCGTAATTGCATCCACGAGTTCAGTCGGTGGCTTCTTAAATAGGTTTTTATGATAACCAGTACTAAATCGAGAGAGTCCGATTTCTTCGAGAGCTAATGCCATAGGTACAGCCCCGCCATCAATAAATTGGGAATAAATTAGGACAATACCGGTAGATTTTTGAATACAGCTACAAATCTCGGCTATTTTTCTACTATATTTATGCATATATTCTGGTTTAAATATAGGGCCGTAACGTTTTAATACTTCGGGTTTATATTTAAAGGAATGCCTTAATGGAATCGGATTTTCTTTTGTAGACGCTTCTTCTGTATATGTCATGATGGAATTTAGACCCGATTCGCCAATAAATTCGGATATTTTATTTGCATTTATTTCTCTGATTTCATTCTCTCTGGTTTCATTATCTCCAATTTGATTCTCTCCAATTTGATTCTCTCCAATTTGATTCTCTCCAATTTGATTCTCTCCAGATTGATATTGTTGAATCATTTGGTCTAGTACTTCATTCGGATATACGATAATGAGAGATGCTAATGGACCAAGTAAAATCGTATATCCGAATCCTTCCATCGTTTCGAAAGATGTCATGTTTTTCTCGAATGAACGTACCATTAATTGGTATGCCTTCTCTTGATATTCTCCTATTTCATTTAAATATACCGGGATATAGGAGAGCGGTTCTTCGATTGGTTTTTGATTCATTTGTTGTTCTGGATATTTATTCGAGGTTAAACTGCGTTCGGGTGCAAACGACGACGGATAAACTCTATATGGAAAAGTATATGGATTCTCTCCTCGAACATAGGAAATATATCCCGTAAGTTTCCGTTTTAATAACTCTTTTCCATCTTCTTTTCCTTGGTCTTTCTCTTCATCTGTTATTGTCTTAAATAATCCATCTTTTGTAAATATATCCGAATTATTTATAGTGGCTCGTTTATCATTTAAATTCATTAAATTTGCTAGCCATACAATTTCTGTATGCGAATTATACATCGGAGTTGCAGAGAGAAGAAGAAGACGCATATTTTCGGAATATTTTGCAATCATATGTAATAATTGGGAAGTCGCCTTTTGTTTATTATCGGCTAAGGTTAAATTATGTATTTCGTCGATAATAATCAACCGATTATTAAAATATTTTTTTATATTATTCAAAATCATTTTCTTTTTCATTTGTTCGTCGTATCCACTATTATCTGGAACGGATATTTTACGGTTAATATAATTCGCGAATTCGTTGTATCCCATAAATTCATAGGATCTTCGAATAATCGTATTTATTTGAGAAATAACCCGTTCTCTCGATAATCCGATTATACTTGTTGGATTGATTTCATTTAATAAAGTATTTCCAATACATACGTTTAAATTCCAAACGCCACCTTCTTCCTTTAGTTTACTTTCATTAAATAATTGAACTCTAAAATTATCTTGTACATTTGGGGATGCGATTACTAATATTGTTTTTATTTCGCTCGTATTTTTCATATACGCTCTCATTTCTTCTGCTACGCCAATCGCAGAACATGTTTTACCAGAGCCTAATCCGTGATATAATAAAAGACTATTATACGGAGTTTGATAAGATAGAAAATTTTTTACAAATACTTGGTGAGGCATTAATTCGAAATCGGCCTCACACATTTCATCTGCTTTTTGTTTGATCGGATTGAGAGAACCATCGTATTTCGTATCTGAAAATTCATTTTTTGATGCTATTTTATAAGAAAAATCTTGGTCGTTTAAATCTGGATATAAAACATCCGGTTCCGTTATATTTTCATATTCGCGTTTTTCATTTTCTAACAAAGCATTATTTTCTGTGGGAGATTCTTCATTTATGATTGCTGGAACGGGTATTTGAGAAGAGTCTGATATTTCATAATAAATATTTTCTTTTTCAGTATTCTCTCCTGGATTATTCTCCTGTACGTTTTCTAAGAAGTCCGAATTTTCAATTAAAGGGTGTTCGGTTATCATTTTAGGATTTTCAATAATAGGAGATGTAGGGATATCATTCGTAGGACTAGAAGTACCCTCCTGAGTATTTAATACGAGTTGTATTTTATGCGTTTTATTCGATTTGATTGGTTTTATGCGTTTTACTCGCGTTTGTTTTGACATACACTTCCCAGAGGGTTTATCAAAATGTTCGCCTTTTGGACATCGTTTACGTTTATTGGCGGGTTCTATTGTAGGTGGAATATCTTTTGGAGAGGTTGGATTTGATACATTTGATACGTTCTGTGCATTCTCTGCATTTGTGGGTTGAAATAACGTATCTAACCCAATCATTTTCATAAAAGAATTTTTGTTTTTGACAGTTATGCATTTCCCAGAGGGCTTATCAAAATGTTCACCTTTTGGACACCGTTTACGTTTTGTTATTCTAGGTTCATGAACCATTCTCTTACATTCTATGGATATTATTTATTTATAGAATGTAACGTTTATTTTCACAAATCTAATTTGTCATTTTATATATGTTTAATAATCGATGAATATTCGTGATCAATTGCCGTTTTTCTAAATTATATGGACGAATACAATACATACATTCTTCATACGTTTTCCATTCCATTTTACTTACTTCATTCTTGTCAAAATGTTCTACTATTTTTGGCGTTTCCGAAATCATATTTAATAAATAATATTTGTTTTTATAAGATTTAAAATTTGAACCGGTAAATATTTCCTCGAAAGGTACAATATTCTCAACCAATTTGAGAGAAGCCGCTGAATATCCGGTTTCTTCTTGAAATTCGCGTAATGCACAATCATAATCTCGTTCGTTATAGTTTCGGCGCCCTTTTGGAAATCCCCATTCCGGCTCATTCCATATACCCATTTTATAAGATTCTTTTAAAAGCGTCTCAATCGAATAAAACGTATTCTGAAATACTACTCCCGATTTTAAAGTATTGAATTTTTCTTCGGATAAATATTGCTCTTTTTTGTATTGGGGTTGAAGTTGGGTATGATTCCATAAATAATTCCATAATTCGATAAATTCTTTTTCTAAAATTAGCCCTTTTTCGTACACTGTCATCTCATTGAATAAATTAGTTAAAAACTCTTTGTTATTAATTACATATTTTCCTCGAATAAAATCCATGAATCCATAGGTATGATTTCGACGGATCATTAAATACTGTACCTCCTTTTCTTGTGTCGTCTTAAATACTTCTTTATATACGATTGTACCAATACTTAATATTGGCATTTTACACTGATGATACATATGTCCAGGCTTTGCACAATTATTACAATATATTTTATTTTGGAAATAATTCATCTATAAATGGGTTTATACTGCATTATTATAATCCAACTCTTCTATATAGTTTTATATATGACGAATAAAAATCCATATGCCCCCATTTTTGATTCGATAGTTTGGGGTCCACATTATTGGTTTTTTCTAATGACAATTGCAATTTCGTATCCAGATACTCCAAATGCAGTTATAAAACGTAAATACTACGATTTTATAATGAATTTGCCTATTTTTATTCCAAATCCGGAAATTGGAAATCGGTTTAGTGAACTTTTGGATAATTATCCGGTAATGCCTTATTTAGATAATAAAGAATCTTTCTTAAAATGGGTACATTTTATACATAATAAAATCAATCAGATGATTGGTAAAGAAGAAATCTCCTATACAGAAGCATTCGACCGATATTTAGAGGAGTATCTTCCGAAACCCGTTTATTTATCCGAGAAATTCAAGGTAACTAAATATTACATTTTTAGCCTTTTTATAATAGTATGTGTTTTTTTGATTTACATTTATTGGTAGATGTATGTTTTCGCAATATATGATTTTCTCTCAATATATTAAAATATAGTTTACAATTTAAATGAGGATCGAAATTATAATATTTATTATTACTGTAGCATTAATCGCAAATCTATATACAGAAGGTAAATATCTTAAACAACTCACTCATTATAAAAAATATTATCAAATGGCTGGAATTGCGCTGGGCGGATTTTTCATATATTGGCTTATAAAACGAAATCCTCTAAATGCGGGGCAAATGATACTGGCATCGAATGAATATCTAAAATACTTACCAATCGATAAAGGCACGAGCAGTATGATTAGTCCAATTTTAGACTTTACTGCAAAACAGAATTTAGGACAAGGCGATTACCCATATGTAGATGAAAATCACCCAATCTTATCTATGAATAAAGGGGGTAGACAGTATGCAAGTGAACAAAAAATAATGAATTCCGGAGTACCGACAAATAATGCAGGGAATATGAACTCTGTTAAAACAAAACGTTCTGTAAGTGAAACAAAAAAGAAGTTTGTCGCCGCGAGACAAGGATGGAAATGTGGAGATTGTCAAGACCAATTGAATGCATGGTTCGAGGTTGATCATAAAATCCGATTAGAATATGGCGGAAGTAATCATGTAGATAATTTAGTAGCGCTTTGTAGAGATTGTCACGGGAAAAAAACGACAATCGAAAATTTATAATCGGACCATATAATAATATATTATCATATGGGAACAATTGATACAAGTAAACTAACACTCGACATGTCTTATATAAAACGTATTTTTGCGATGGCATTAATTACGGTAGCAGTTATATTTATAATTATAGTTGCCATGAATGATCCGAGTACATTTGTTATAAATACCTATGTGTATGTAATTATTATTTTATTTTTAATTTTTGGAATTTTTATATATTTTATTTCATCGTTTCAGGCGAAAGATCGGGGTCAAGTATTTATTTTTTTATTTTTCGCATTTTTAACGATCGGATTAATCATCGGATCAATCTATTTTATAAATCATTTAGGAATTTTGAAATTTTTTACACCAAATTTAATGTTAAATATATTATTAGTGTGTATTGGATTATTAGCATTATCTATTATATATATTTTATTTTTAACAAAATATATTGCCCATGGAACATGGGGGTCATTTATTATTAATTTTATTTTTTATATTCCGTGTTTATTCGGGGATATATTTACATATTTATTAAAAGATTTTGTAACTACTCCTAAATCGGTATTCCATCTACTTTTCGTCGAGTTCATCTTAGTTCTCATTTATGTTTATTTTTATCCAAAAATACAACAATCTACCATAGATAATGGAGTAGTATTAGTCTCTAATCCAGTTATGTTAAATATAAAGACACGTATTGATGGACCACTTTATCAATCATTTTACAATAAAATGGAGGATCCACTCACAAATAAAATCGATATATCTTCTCCATTACGTAGTACATTTTCGATTGGAATGTGGATTTTCTTAAATATACAATCATTCACACAATTGACATATAAGAATGAATTAAATTTATTTGAGTATAGTAGTCCAGATCCTAAGAATTGCGGGTGTACTAGTCATCCAAAAGTGACCTATAAGAATAACCAGAATGGATTAGATGAATATAGATTTTATTTATCTCCGAATGTAGAAAATACTGAATCGATTCATTATTCCAAATCATTACCTCACCAAAAATGGAATTATTTAGTATTTAATTATAGAGATGGAGCGGTAGATATTTTTATTAATGGAGTTTTTGAAACAAGTGTAGTCATTCCAGTACCGCTTGTATTTACGAATCAAGATATTATTTCAATAGGTCAGTATGATCTTAACGGTAAAGATCGTAGTGGTATTTATGGATCTATATGTAATGCAGTATATTATCGGAACATATTAACAAAAGGCCAAATTATTAGTAATTATAATTTATTAAATATAAAAAGTCCTCCGATATAAAAAGTCCCTGTATAATTTTTAACTATATATAGTATATATTTATAGATTATGGATGCTTGGATTATTATTTTAGGAGTGATTATTATTATAATCGCGTTTTTTTTAATTAAATATTATTTTTTTACTACGACTTCTTTAGCACCAAAAGTATATTTAAAAACCCCACCTCCAGATATTTCATTAAACGATTCTTTAAACCCTAGATCAATCCTTTATACGTTTGGCTCTTGGGTATATGTAAATAATTTTAGTAATGCAGTATTATATTCATACAATAGCAGTACGGATAATCCTAAAACGCAATTCGCATTAATTTTAGGAGGGGTTACTATATCAGGAAACGTAAAGGGTTATAAAAATAGTCCGGTTCTTACAGCAGTCGTGAATGGTAATTCGTCTGGTGCAAACAGTATGCATACGATTACAATAACAAATAATTTCCCGATTCAAAAATGGGTACATGTTTTAGTGTCAGTAGATACGATATATGCCGATTGTTATATAGATGGTAAATTAGTCATTTCGAGTCCTTTAAATCCGCAAATCACGAATTCTCCAAGTTCTACACCGCTTCTTTCATTTCAGCAACCTACACAAACCCTACCTGATATTTATCTTACAAAAGTAACACGTTGGCCGAATCCTTTAGACCCACAATCTGTTTATACCGAATATTCTGCAGGAAATGGATTAAGTCAAGGTGGAAATCTAGCAGTCGCATTAAACATTTCGAATGATAGCGGTTCTAAAAATTATGCAATTTATTCGAATGTTTAATGATTTCTTCCGATTTCTTTCGATTTCTTTCGATAACACCTGATAATAATTATATATCTATTCTATAATATATAATTATTATGAGCGAGATATTAAATACGATACAACAAACTACCTCAAATTTAACTAAATCTGCAGGGGATACATTTAATAGTTTACAAAAATCTACAACAGAAACATTAAATAGCGTGCAATCCCAAATAAGTGAATTTTCATCAACTACCACGGATACAGTTGCAAAGACGGGATTTCTAGATGCGAATGGTCTGATTGCAAAATTCGGGTTTTTAATTTTAGTAATTATCATATTTTTAATCATGTTAAATTTAGGAATACGATTGATATATTATTTTACGACTCCTACCTCAAATTGGGTCTATTTAATAAAAGGCATGATTGATGGTAATAATTATAGAATCATATCGCAAGATCCAGCAGTAACGAAAGATATTGTATCCCGTTCTAACAATCAAACCACCGGTATAGAGTTTACTTGGGCAGTATGGTTACGTTTAGATGGATTTCCTCCACCTTCTGTTGTCGCAACACATCAACCGATTTTTGTAAAAGGTGGTCCAGGATATAATAAAATGACTGGTATTATGACGGTTTCGAATGGACCGGGAGTATATTTTGTAAACGGAGTAAAGAATGAAGGATTTAATACTGGATTAACAACCCAAAATACAATTGAAATTATAATGGATACTGTTTCAAATGTAGATAAAGCAAATACTCAAACCATTCGTATTAACAACGTTCCTATTCAAAAATGGTTTCATTTATGTATACGATGTGAGAATAAATATTTAGATGTTTATATGAATGGTATTGTTTCCTACCGTTTAGCTTTAAATAATGTTCCATTACAAAATTATAATAATGTAGAAGTATGTGGAAATGGTGGATACAACGGTAAATTATCGAATTTATTATATTATAATCGAGCACTCAATATTGTAGATATAAATGGTCTTGTTTCAAGTGGGCCGAATACTACAAATGCAGATGCGAACAAAGGAGTGTATGGCGGAGACTATTTATCAAGTTTATGGTATACATAAATATGTATATTATCTATATTATATATATTTATGGCAGCATCTTATCCGAATATATGTACTGATCCTAAATTATCAGGTGCATTTCAAAATGCATTATTAATAAAGAAACGATTTCAATTAAATCATATTCCACCAACCAGATATGATAATCTAGCAAATAATCCATATAACAATAATTATACGCAATCTCAGTTAGATATGCGACGTAAAGCGGAAATTCTACAATATGCCGCGAATAATTCGAATACTAAAACCAATAATTTGACAAAAAAAGAACTCTGGGCTCAATTAGTAAAAGGTTCTACTCAAAAACGTTCCTTATCTTCTTCTTATATAGAATCAAATACTATTAGAACTACCCCTACTTCTATTTTTATACAAACATGTCCTTCTGGTACAATTCTACAGACTCCTACCTACGCATCGGATGTTCCTGGACCCATTATTTCATTATATTTAGATCCTGTCATACCATTATATAATTATAATAAAAATCAAGATGCATATGGAATTATAAATCAAGCCTTAAATCCATTTGCATACGATACTAGTACAAATCAAATTTTAAGATTTATTGATAATATTCCCCAAAATTCTGTAGTTTTAACGTCTATCTATATTGAAAATTTAAATATGATGTCTTATTCTTTTACAATTACATTACCAATAAGTATATACGTAAAAGGGAATGTAAAGTCGAATATTACAAATAATAAAATTCCATATGTAACAACACCATATGATGAATACAAAATAAACGCTCCGATTATTGCGAACATGAATGAAACTACGGATAATAAATCGGAGCCATTCGCAGTTGGCGTAAAGTATTCGAATAAATATTTAACCATTACATATGATATAAACTCATTAAATATAATAAATAATGCGATATTTGATATTTCGATGATACCAAATTATAATGACCCTAGTAATAATTATTTTTATGGAAATCAATATGTTGGCACAATTACATTTAGTAATTTTAAAGCAAAGTATAACAATTATATTCAAAATGGGTTTGATACCCAATATGGATATATTTATAATATTTTATTGAATACGATAAATACTTCCAAAATTAAGTATCTTTATTCGTACACTAATAATAAAAATTATAAAACATATTTTAGTACGTTAGAAAGTGGTTATTATGCAAATGTAACGAAAGATAATATGAACCAATATGTAAATTGTTCCGTCAGAAATCCTTCAATTTATTCAAAGTTGAAATATCAACCTTTAACTATTACATAATTCCTCCAATAAACCATTACGTTTTTTTTCTAAAATATATAATATTCGAGGGGTTTTCCATTCAATCGATGGATCATATGTAGACAAATCAAATTTATATTCGTCGATTCGATTCGATATTATAACAAATATATGTTTTAGAAGATTACATAGTCTCTCAACTTTCTCATCAATTATAGAATACCTTTTTGAATCCGAGTTATAAATAAAATTATCAAATACAAATTGTGGATATTTTAAGTATACTTCATATTCATCAAAAATATTCAGCTTATCTTCAAAAAATGTGGTTGTTTTTGAGAGAAAATACATATGATTGAAACATTTTAGCATTTTTTTATATTTTTCAATTTCACCGATTTCATTCTTTTCACCGATTTCATTCTTTTCATATAGACATTTTTTATATAACCATTCGATATCTTCTATATGAATATCTATAACCGTGGATGAATACTCTTTTGGAAAAAGTTTATCATATCGATCTTTCTCAAATCGATATTTTTGATATTGATCAGTTATTTCAAAAAGGATTCGATCTAATTCGGCAACATTCGAATATTTCGTATGTTCGTACAAAAGTACTTCGTATAACTCTTTTTCATATGGCATTTCCGTTTCAATATAATCGAATTCTTTACGTATTATTTGAACCTGCTCTGTGGTTAGTTTAGGCAAATAAGAGCCGCCATATACATAACTAATTCCGAACATATACATATACTCTTTTACGATGGAATCCACTATAAAATCATTTTCGAAGCGTAAGGTTTTGATAATTTTAAGAGGTTTATATATTTTTGTAAAATCATAATAGATTTCGCAATCCATCATTATTTTTACATGGTCGGTTTCTTGAGAAACATAAATAAGAAAATGCGAATCTTCCAATTCGATAATGTAAATATTTTTTGAAATATCCATTTGTATAATAAAATAATAAATGCCTATTTATTATTTTTAATTCTTTTATTATAAATCGATTATTTACGCATTCAAATTTACGTCTGTAGGAACATTTGTAATTTGATATGCGGCATACTGTTGTTCGTCATAGGTAGGATGTGTATTTGGTAAAGCAGATAGATCTATTCGCGGAGGAATACCCATAGGGGTTGTCATATTTGGCAAAACATTTTGTGTAAAGGTTGGATTTAAGCAAGCATATTGAGATGGAAATATTTGTCCAGACATACATTTATCCGAGTCGGAAATTTCTATACATCCTCGTCTTCCTTGGTATTCGCCAACCAGACACCAATTTGCTTTTCCAGAAGTGATTGGTTTTTGTATTGGATTCGTAGTAGTATCTGGATGTGGCTCACCTGGGGATGGAGAAGGATTCTGTTGTGGAGGAGTAGGATGTTCATTTCTTATAATTGGGCCAATATTTGCAGGAGCTATATTTCCTTGTTTATTACTCGCTTTTATTAATAAATCGCTTCCATTATGTATTGCACCATTTGCAATATCAATACCTGTTTCAGAAGTAGCAGAAACAATATCACTTGTTTTTCCAATAATCCATCCGGTGGAATATAAAAGGTTAGAGATAAACTCTGATGAAAAACTTCCTAAACTAGTAAATAATAAAATGATGATTATTAATAATACAATTACTATTGTTTTCCAATCTATATTCGGTGCAGAGAATGTAGTATGATTAGGTGACGGATTAACAGATGTAGTTTCCATGAATTCCTATAATATATATATAAATAGAAAACAACTTTTGAGAGAATCAAATACAAGAGAACCAAATATTATAGGAAAAAAGGGATATAGATAGTTCGTTTCAAAATTCAATATAATTTATCATAAAATAATAAATGGGATTTTTTAACTTCGTAGAATCATTTTTCTTTATAAGTTTAGCAATAACGTTTGTGTTAATTATGATGCTCGTATATCATTTTAAAGAACGACTCACTATTTTAGAAAAGAAGACGGAAACCATAATGGATATTATGAATGGACTTTTCCAAGAGATGAATGTTATTAAAGGGGTATGTTTACAAATGCCGGTTAACACTCGCCCCTCCTCTGAATCGTATTCCAAAATAATTGTTTCGGATTCCGATTCAGAAGATTCAGGTTCCGAGTCCAATAGCGGGTATGATTCCGATTTTGAAGAAGTTGTAAAACATATTCAGATTGAGTCTTCTCTCGATTCTACTCTCCCTGTCGATGTTGATGAAATAATTGAAGTGATACCATCAAATACAAATGAAGTCAATATAACAGTAGAAATCGAATCCGAAAATGATGATCATTTAGAAGAGTTTATCGGGGAAATGGATGAAATGGATAATATGACGGAAGCGGATGAAATGGAAACTACTATAGAAGGAATAGAAGGAATAGAAGGAATCCACCAATCAGAAGAATCGGAAGATGTTAATGATACTACTATAAAAGAAGAAACATCGAGAGAAAACATGTATGAGATATATAAAAAAATGGATGTTTCTGAATTAAAAAGTATTGTTATCCAAAAAGGTCTAGCAACAGATGCCAAAAAATTAAAAAAAACGGATTTAATTCGAATTTTAACCGAAGTTTAAATTTAATTCTTTCTAAAATATATTATATAGTTTGTATATAATGTCTTATTTGTCTTTAGAATGTGCTTATCCTATAGATAATGGAAACGATTTAGTGATTCCTCGATCATCCTTAGGATATGCATCGAATGCTGTTTATCCTGGATTCCCGCCAATTATGATGGACGGACGTTCGATCGTCGCATCTTATCAACCAGAAGCCGTTTTGAATAATGAGCTATTAAAAGAAACTGGCATCCAATCCAACTGGCAATATCGCCAGTATCTCACAAGTTCTGCAAAAGATATTATGAAATATAATTATCGAGAATCTTCGAATGACGTTGGATATTTTAAACGATATGCAGATGCCCCTGGTACATATTCCGTGCCATTCTTATATCCTTCATTTATTAGTCAAGATAGACCACAAGGGTATCAATCGAGCGATTTAAAACAAACCTATTTAACGAGAGAACAATTAGAATCCCGTAAAGTAGCCCCTGTTATTACACAAGAACAATTTCTCTCTTTAGGAAAGTAAAGAATTGAAATGATATACCAATTTTAGAAAATACTATACAAAAATACTGTTATCAGAATATGGACCAATCATTCATAAATAATATATCTTTTAGAAAATTTAAAAGATATAGTAATAATTATAGATATGGTAATCAATATGAGGTTGCATTTATAGAAAATAATTTAATTCAAACTACATATAATGACTATTTATCTAGAATTTATAAAAAATGGGAAACATCAATATTATTTAACGATGGAATCAAAAACCGTCGAATGCGATATATGCGGGGAAGAAGGATGCAGATCCCGTATTTGTAGAGGAAGAATGATTGAAGATTTTGAGTATAAATCGATATATCTTGGAAAAGATTTGGATAAAGCATTAATCCGATTATTTCATCAAAGCGGGGGGGATTCTGTTATTAAATAATATATCCAGGTAACGGTTGGTAAAATATGTATAAAAATCATATGTATAATAACCACATTATAATAAATAAATATTTTAGATGTTGTATTACAATACTTTATTCCTATGAAAAACATAATTTCATTTACAATAAAGACAGCACTCGTTAATTTTAATAGCAAATACCAGTATTTTTTTATATTTGGGAAATAATAGGTTATAATAAACGTTGCATACACAAACGTTATAATTACACATCCAGTATCTATATGCCGAATGATTCCATTCGATGTAATATGCCTCCAAAATAAATTACTTGTAATATAGACAATAAATAATAATATTCCTATAATATATTGTCTATAAACCGCAGAAATAATCGAAGCGAAAAATATAACCGGGATTGAATACTGTATTGCTAATTTTGAAATATAATATGGTATAATCGGCTCATCTACCATCTTGGTTATTTATATAAATTCAACTAATTATATAAATGTAATTATATAATTTAATATACTCTGTGATTATGTCTTTAATAAGCTTTGATATTGGTATTAAAAATATGGCGTATTGTATTTTTTTAGATAATAATCCGAATATCATTCAACGATGGGACATTTTAAATTTAATGGAAAAAGAAGAATCCATCGAAAAATGTACCAATTCTCTCAAACCGAAAAATAAAATAGTTAAAACAAAATCGAAAAAACGGATTCTTCAATTAAATTCGATTCTCGATTCGGAGAGAATTGGGGATATTTCAGAAATACCAGAAATCATTTGTAATAAAACCGCAAAATATAAAAAAATGGGAATATTCTATTGTGAAAAATGTGCAAAATCCCAGACAGAATTTCTTCTTCCAAAAAAACAGTATTCTGGACCTTCTCTCAAAAAGATGAAAATAGAACCCCTAGAAACTTTCGCAAAAACATTCATCGCCGAAATTCCGAAAACAAAACGCGCAATTATTGAATTATTGACGGAGTATTTCGAGAGAATGTCTTTAGAACCGATAATAGAAAAAAAAGGAAAATCGGCCGGCGAAACCGATTTAATTACGATTGGCAGAAATATGAAAACATTACTAGACCAAATCCCAGAATTAGACGGGGTCAAGACGGTCATTATCGAAAATCAAATATCTACGATTGCTACGCGTATGAAAAGCATACAGGCGATGCTAGCCCAAACATTTATAATGCGAAATCCTGAAATCGAAATTGAGTTTGTTTCATCGTCAAATAAATTAAAGGGATTTCTTTTGGAAAATCGAGAGAAACCTGAAAATCAGGAAAATCGAGAGAAATCCAAAAAACAAGTATATAAACAACATAAAATGGATGGGATTCGATATACCTCAGAAATGATTGAGAAGAGCGAAGAATTAAAAAAATGGCTACCTACATTTCATTCATCCAAAAAAAAAGATGATTTAGCGGATGCATTTTTACAAGGAATATGGTATTTGAAAAAGAGTTCTAATTCTATTTAACACCAATATTATAAAATATCTATAAATAATATATAATATGAAAGAACAATCACTCTCAAATAATATTTTAATGAGATCGATAAAACTATTTGATATAGGATATATAAATGTATTAAATGTTTTTTTTGCAATTACAATTGCACAATTTGTAGATAAAACTATGGGAAAATATGACGAAGAAAATGCATCTAAAATTCCGTTATGGAAATTAATGATTGAATTTTTGGTATTAATCTGGATTTATGGAATTATTATATACACAGTTCGTAATTTAATTGGAGTCATGCCTTTTCCGTTGAATGGATATCAAGGATATGACCATTTTAAAGTAAAAGAACTTAATATGCCGATTGTATTTTCATTTATATTTGTTTTATTTTGTCAATATTTTAAAGATAGATGTGCATATTTCTATAAAAGATTGACACAAAATATTACACCGAAAGAATTACCCCCTACCGAAAAGAAAAATGTAAATAATTTAGTATAACATTTTTTTGAGAATAGTACAACCATTCTCCATTTACTTCTCAAATGGTTTAAAGTTGTAAATATTGTCTATCTGAGAATTGGATGGGGTTACGTTTAATCGTTTTTCACGGAATTTCGCATCTACCGAAATTTCTAGTTGAGATTCGATATCGACTACTGTTTTTTTGGGATTCTTCATGGATTTTGTATTTATGATTTTCTCGGTGTCTAAAACATAAATAGCATAACCATTCAAAGCTTGAGGTCTTAAATAATGTTCATATCTGAATTTTACAGGTCCGTTTAAAATATAGTTTTTGATATATTCGCCCATTCTGTTGTGGTGATTATTAGGGTTTAATATCAGAATTATACGTATTTCAATTTTCTATTATATAAAATAATAGAAAATGGTAAAATTATTTGCAATTACTGAAAAAATCGTCATATACATTTTTACAATCATAATTATTTTCTGTAACACACTTCTCTAATTTTATTTTTAATTCGTTACAGACATTATTTATTTCGATTGTATTTATTTCGTTCGGTTTATCATTCATTTTTTTTTCGGGTTCATTATTGCTCATAAAAATACGATCGCTTATTTTATGAGCAATACTAGAACCAATACCGAATCCAAATCCAGATAGGATTGAATCTTTGAACGAATTACCATTTTGTTGAGGTTGTAAAGGAGGGGTATGTAGAGGAGCGGGAGGGGGAGGTACAGAAGGAGACGGGTAAGACTTATTCGATTTAGGTTGTTGTTTACTATTTCTTCTAAACATATATAATATTCATAAAGAATTAATATTTAAGCATTTTGCGAAGAATCTTTATATGGTTACAATATACCCTACATTACAAACTACACTAGATTACTTGAATACAATACTACGTGGTCTACATGTATAAGAATTAAAAATCCATCTATGTAAATGAAGCTATTATTTGATAAATTTTTTTCATATTGGGCGTTTACGTGGTTTTTATTATATTCTTTTTTAGATCATTCCTTCCATATACCTTCTCCAAAATTAGCATTAGAGATTGCATTCTTGGAAAATATATTCGAATTTATGTATCTTATAAGTGTGAATTTAGACGTTTTACTATTATTCAAATTTTTATTGATGTTAGTATTATTCAAAGTGATCCCGATTTATCTTCTAAGAAAAGTGCCATTAGCGATCCCGAGAGATATTTATATTTTAATATTCGTATTTATGATATATGTGATTTATTTACATTTAACGGGTACGAGTTTATATGATGTATATAAGGAAACAAATAAATCGTTAACGGAGAAAAAAAACGATACCCCTTTTTACAAATTCATCGATTGGGTTTTCGGATTCTTTCAAAAAGAATGGGTTCATTAGAAAATGACTTTCTCCATATTTACTTTTGGCAGTTTCTCTCTAAAATTCTGGATGCAACTTTTTCGTTTTTCAAAAATCGCAGTTTCTTTATTCGACATTTTTGAGAGATCTTTTATTTTTGGATGAAATATCTTTTTTTGTTGTTTGAGAGATCTTTTCAAGGGGGACTTTAATTTTAGACAAATGCCCGTCTTTTTATTTCGTGTCTCGCCTTTTGAACACCGTTTTGTTTTATTTTTAGGAGAATCGACCTTGTTTGTTACGGGGTCTACAATATCTCCTTCAACGAATGGTTCTCTTGGAGATTTTATCTTTTCTGTTAGGACACCCTTTGTTTTTTTAGGAGATTTTATCTTTTCGCAAATGCCTGTCTTTGGGTTCCGTCTCTCACCCTTCGGACATCGCTTCGTTTTATTTTTTGGTGATCCTTCACTCATTATAATATATTATAATGATAATTTAAAAATAGAAAATTGATTTATTCTAAAATAAATAGTTAATAACTATTCTAAAATAAATGATATTTCATAATGGTGTATTTAAGAAATTAACTGAAAAAAAGAAAGATCCAAAATATTATTATACTTGGGAAGGAAAAATAAATAAATGCGATGCGATCTATGTAGACTATTTACAAAATAATATTGTAAAGTATTCAAATTCTGATCAAGAAGAACAATATGGAAAAGTGATTGGCAAATATCCTTCATTTGAAAACGGGTGCGTTCATTACAATATACGATCATTAATCGAAGATCCACCAAAAAATGGCGAGTCTGAATATAAAAATTGTGAAAAATATAAAATTTCAGAAAAACAGATAATTAAAAAAATTCAAGGTACTCATGAAATTGAACGCTTAGAAACTGCAGCAAAACATACGAGATATTACAACGCAAGTGTAAATGACAAAATATCATTAATATATATATATGAAACACTAATGCAGATATTTAAAATAAAATCAGCAATTTTACAAGAACTTATACAAGGTATTAGATATTCAAAAGAAAAGATATTATATGCAAATAATTTAATTAAAACCCCATTCTCATTTATTACGCCATTCAAAGAATATATAAAATTTGATACTGCATCTCGAATCGCAGACGCGTATTCTATAGATTATCCGGATATACTTAGGTTAAACGCTTGGGTGTTAAGTTTCATGCATAATGAGAAATCATTTTATATTAAAAAAGAAAATTTTCTTAAAATATATGATGATAAAGACGAGAAAATAAAAATGATGGTCTTTAAAAAAAATAAAAATATATCGTACCAAGAATTAATTGACGAACAATTATTGATTGAAAAAATAATCGACGGTAAATTATATATTACTACACAAACATTTGTTGATATTGAACAAAACTGTTCGGATAAGGTATTCGAATTATTTATTAGTGAAAATGTAAATGAAAGAAGTGAACGAATGCTTATAGAAAATCCATTTACAGGTCGATATGTTTCAGATAATGATATTGATGAATTTATAACCGAATATGAAAATACAGACGGAAAAATCAGATTAAATTTAAAACAAAAAGAGGCCGTAAAAAAAGCATTCATTTGTAAATTATATTGTATTACCGGATTTCCGGGTACAGGTAAAACCACTATTGTAGATTGTATTATATGGATTCGTAAAAAACTTGATATACATAATAATATTTCTATAGCAGCACCTACTGGGTTAGCTTATAAAAATATGATGAATAAACTACGCGAACATGAACTGAATGATTATGCATCTGGTACATTACATAAACTATTATTCCGTACATTTCCATATATTAAAAGTATTAATGTAACTCCTCTTCCATCTGAATGTGACGATTTAACTGAAATAAAAGGATTTATGAATAAAATAGATTTAATGATAATTGATGAAGCTTCTATGATTGATATGTTTATGTTCGAAAGAATATTAAAATATGCAGATTATTTTGGTTTCCAGTTATTATTGATTGGGGATACTAACCAGCTTCCATCGATAGGTCCAGGAACGGTTCTAGAAAATATTATAAAATTAGAAACACATATTGATATAGTGAAATTAACGGATATATGTAGACAAAACAGCGGAAGATTATTAGAGGCAATCAAAAAAATGAGCGATGAAAAAGAAACGGATAAAGTCGGAAAAAAAGATTTTGATAATGAAACTTTTCATTTTATAGATATTAACAGTAAAAGTTTGAACGAATTAATGGATAATTTAATAATCACTTATAATTTTAATTCTTATAATACAAAATTTATATGTTATAACAGCAAGCATACACATGCAATCAATACTATTTTACTAAATAAATTATTACAAGAAAAATATAATGGGAATTCGGATGAAATACCATTCTCAAGTTATTATAATGAAAATAACAATTTTAGAATAAATGACAGAATAATGTTGAAGATAAATGGAGATCAAGAATGTATTTTTCGTAATATAAAAAATAAAACAAAAGAAGCTAAAATGATATATCGAGCAAATGGGGATGAAGCAATCATTTTAAAATATTACGTTACTAAGAATACCGTTTTAATTAAATATTTGGATTATGATGAAAATATTGAAGAAGTAACTGCAGAAATATCCGTTTATGAATTAAAAGAAGCATATATGTTATCATATGCAGTTACTATACATAAATCGCAGGGTAGTCAATATGAAAATATTGTATATATTATGAAAAATAGTTATAACATAACAAAAAAAGTAGTATTTACGGCGATTTCACGTGCAAAAAATAGATGCTTTGTTATTTCCAATATTCGGGATTTTATAAATGTCCAATCGCAAAAAGAGGATAAAGCTTCATTATTTTTGAAAGAGTTTAAATCATATGAATTAGAATTTTAAAAATAACGAACCTTAAAATATTAATATTGTCGCGTAGAACTTAAAAATATTTATTATATATTTATCATAACAGAATGGAAATTATAGATATTGGATTGACTGATTTAGAACCAATAGAACTAAAATTCGACGATATGTCATCATCTTCAAATTCCGGTGTTAATTTTGGTTCAGGAATTGAATTATTAATGAATGATAAAAAAAAAAGCGCGTCGGCATCCACGAACGTGGATTTAGGCGATTTAGATAAATTGGAGAATGAATTGAATGAACTGTCATCAAGCGCATCTGATCATTATTCTAAATCGGATTCTTCGACAAAAACGATGAGCGGTCTTAGTGGATTCGGCTCTACATTTTCTAATTTTTTTGGAGGGTCTTCTGAAACAAAGAATACGGTTGTTTCTGAAAATACGGACTCGAATTTAGGACAAGCTACCTCCGAAAGTATCGGCAATACGAAAACATGGGACGGATTTACAAAACTAGGAGAAGTACCCGCAGCATCGATCAATATTCCTTTGACGGATAGAGAACGTCGACGAAAGAAACGCGCGATGCTTCAAAAATTACAAGATTGGTATGACAAAGGGCATATTAAACAGAACTCTCATTATACGATGGAATCTAGTTATGAAGAAATTGAAGATGAATATGAGACTGCATTAGAAGATAAACGTAAGAGAGAAAGTGTAAAACTACAACAGTGGTGGTTTATGACATTTGTAAATTCGATTGAATATGCCAATTCTGCATTCAATCCATTCGACATTAATTTGGACGGATGGGGGGAACAAGTAAGCGAAGATATTGATTCGTATGAAGAAATTTTTACAGAATTACACGATAAGTATAAGGGTGGAAAATTAGCGCCGGAATTATCTCTCTTATTACGTCTTGGATTTTCGGCAGCAGTAGTCAATTTCTCAAACAAAGCACTTTCTTCCGCTACTCCGGCATTTAATGATGTGATAAAACAGAGTCCCGAGTTAATGCGTATGTTTACAAACGCTACGGTGAATAGTATGAGTCAACAGAGCCCGGGATTCGCATTTGCAAATAATTTGGTGAATGAGCAAGGTCCCCCTAGAAATATGGGTCCTCCACCAGCAGCACAAGATCCTAAAACGGTCCCTCCGCCACCAAGACCTGGTCAGACCCCGAATTTAAGCCAGATGCAGTTTCAAGAGAGACCCGTAAGACCAGATATTGCTATGGCGCGTGGATCGATGTTTAGAGAACAGGGAGTCGATGTGAACCAACCATATGATACGATAAACCCTCCACAAAGTCAACGACCAGAAATGCGTGGTCCCCAGAATACGGATATCGATACTATTTTATCGGGATTAAAAACGCGAACGGTAGATATTCATTCAAATCAAACACAATCGTCTTATGCGGATGATTCGGTAGTATCGATTTCATCTTTAAAAGATATGCAAGATAGTGCAATTCCTAAAAAGTCGAGACGTAAAAATAATTCGAGAACGACGATTTCTCTCGATATTTAATTCTCGATATTTAATTCTTGATATTTAATTCTTGATATTTAAGAAAAACTAATAAAAAATCGTATTATTCATAAAATCTATTTTTATTGATCTTGTAGTTAAAATGCATTTTATACAAAATTGAATTCATTTATATAATATTATTATAAAACATAATATTACATTTTTCATCATGTCTGAATATACTGAATTACATATTGAGCCTTCTATCGACTCCTCTATCGAGCCTTCTATCGAGTCCTCTATCGACTCATCTATTGAGCCTTCTATTGAGCCTTCTATCGAATCCTCTATTGAGTCCTCTATTAGTTCGTATATTCCAATATTTACGAATTATGAAAGGGATCATTATATTAAACAAAAAGATAAAGCTCATTTCACTTCTCCAGAAGAAGAATATTCCTGGTCCGAGACACAACATAAAACATGTTCAAAATGCAAAGAAGAAAAACTATTAATCCAATTTAATGGCAATACATCTGGGACAGACGCGTTCGATAAATTAGGATATAGGCTTCGTCGACCAGAATGCGGAGATTGTACAAAAAAAGCAAATAAAGGTAAAGATTATGCGAAACAACTCGCGAAAAAAAATGGTATTTCGTATAAAGCACCGGAAGGGGCTACTTGTGCGATTTGTTTAAAACTCCCTGTAAAAGGGAATGGTTTAGTATTTGATCACTGTCATAAACAACAAACATTCAGAGGGTATTGCTGTAATTCGTGTAACCGAAGTATGGGCGTTTTAGGAGATAATATTGAAGGAATCTTAAATGTCATCAACTATTTGTTAAAAACCGACCCAACTAAAATAATTCAAGCGGAAGATGGTACTCTTAGCATTCTTCATGAATAATATGATTCTCAACCATAGTATCATCACTTTCACCCATAGTAGTAGTTTCAGAAACAGACAACTTTGATAACGCATTCGTAATTCGATATTTTGATAATTTAAAATATTTTTCTTCTAATTCGATCCCGATAAATTTTCGATTCGTATTTATACATCCAATACCAGTAGTCCCAGACCCCATCGTATTATCTAAAACCGTATTTCCTTCATTCGAATATGTTCGAATCAAGTATTCTATCAGTTTTACGGGTTTTTGCGTTTCATGAATGGTATCGTATTCGATATCAAACTCAATCAATTCGTTCGGATAATTCGTAAATTTTTGTGTATATTCTGTGTCACTTATCAGTTTGTTATTTGGACCCAAATGATGAGATTGATTCAACATTTTTCCAATACGTTTTTCGCTGTTACGTTTTTTAATATTCACAGGAGTCAGACCTTGTGGATTATATGTCATATTCCCCGTTTTTCTAGAAGCCGCCGCAGCACCGCCACTCGAAAATACACATATATCTTCCGTACATTTCATCGGTCTATAATTCGCTAATAGGAACTGCGTCGTTTTGTTTTTTTTCCATATTAGATTATATTTGAACCACGAATAATTCGATGAAATTAACATACTTGTGAATGGCTGTTGTCCAAACAATAGAATAACTCCGGAAGGCTTTTTTATGATTCTTTTATAATGACCCCATAAATGATCTAAATTAATAATTGTATCCCATTTACATTTTGTAGTGCCGTAGGGAAGGTCGCATAGGATTAAATCGATACTATCATCTGCGATACGGGACATTTTATCAATACAGTCTCCAAAATACAATTGTATATTCTCGTTTATGAAATCCTCGGAGGTGAATGCGTCTACTTCTTGCATCTTTCGTTCTTTCTCGGTTTTTTTAACGGAAGCCGATATTTTAGTAGAGGATATTTTAGTAGTGGTTTGAGGGTTCATTTTCGTAGTTGAGAAGATTATATTTATTTAATTTAGATATTTTCAATTCAATTTTTTACCGGATTTATTTGATATATCGAATTTTGAATTTTTATATAGTGATTATTTATATAAAATAATCATTTATGAACCCGACTCCTAAAAAACGATGTGTTTCATCTTGTAAACAATTTCCAAAAGAAGAATGTAATCCCCCTCGATGTAACTATATCAACGGAACCACCCGTAAGTATTGTAGATTATCGAGTAAATATATTATGAATAAATCGAGTTGTAATATTAGTCGGCGAATAAAGAAAAAGGAAAAGGGAAGTCATGCGAGAGCCAAAATCGGGGAATTTCTGAAACGCACCGGGAAAATATTACAAATTGTGTGTTCAAATACCGGAGAATGTTTGAATTTTGGAAAAAAAATGGACGAAATTACAAATTTATTCAAAGGATTCACCGGTTTTGAATATGCGGTCGATCCACTTACACCAATCGGAAAACCTTCTGCGAATGGATTTATTAAAGAAATTAAATATGTCCGAAATAATTATATTTCGTACGCCGTATTGAAATCGTCATTAACAAAAAACGCGGATAATTTAGTATATGAATATTTGGTCGGAATTAAATTTATAAATCGAGTTATGAAACGATTTCCTTGCTTTTTACAGACATATGGTTTATATTTTTATAAAACGGAACTCGATCACAGTAACTTGTTATATAATATCTATAATAATACCGCCCAATTAAATAATCTCGAATTACAAACGAATATAAATTATGCGAAAGCGTGTCAACAATCAAAATTTGCATCTATATTAATACAGCATATTCATTCTGCGAAACCGATTTCTGATTATATGAATTCATATAATCCAACGATGAAACATCATTTGGTACATGTTCTATTTATAATATATCATACATTATTTTCATTAAAAACCACGTTTACACATTACGATTTACACGATGAAAATGTATTATTATTTCAGCCGAATCCCGGGAAATACATTCATTATAAATATCATTTAGCGAACAATACGGTGATTGAATTTTATTGTCCGTTTATTCCGAAAATAATCGATTATGGTCGTTCGTTTTTCGATAACGGAAATATCAATTCAAAGAAAATATATGATAAAATTTGTAAAACGACAGAATGTAAGCGTTGCGGCGATGCAGTAGGATTTACATGGTTAGACCCAGCTCCATATTTCGGAATTAGTAGTCAAAAAAAGAACGAAAGTCACGATATAAGATTACTTGACATGATAAATACGAAATTAAAAAAAATAACTGCGCCAAAACCAACGAATTATAATTTTACAAAATTAAGCGTAATGGTAGATAAAATTATGTATGGGGTTGGTATAACAAATAAAGACGAAAAACAATATGGTACAAAAGAAAATATGACCCTTCATCCAAATCGACGTTATGTAGGAAATGTGACCGATGCATATGAATATCTGAGAGAGATTATAACCCATCCAGATTCTATTGCCGAAAATAATCAGTTATTGAATGACCCGAACGATAAATATGGCACATTTCATATTTATGAAGACGGGCGATCGATGGAGTTTATACACGTGTAAATTCGTATAAATATTATAAAAATCAAATAATATAGAATATACTAATATAATATATTAAATGTGTAACGAAGATAGAGATATTTGCGCATTAACTGTGTTTTTATGGATTAGTTCTGTAATTACACATTTATCGGATTGTTGGGACGACATTTACTCAAATAATAGTATTATTCGTCATTCTACGGATACAATTGTGTATACCACGAGATATATATATAATGGAATTTTACAAAAAAGAATAGAGCCGAAAGAGGAGAGATGGTGGTCTGTGAATATCATATTGGACGGAGTATTAGAAGAGATGTTCATTTATGAAAATTCGCCGGGAATAATGAATGCGTTTATGATTTATCATACTCCAAACTATGTATTATGTTCGAATACGCAGATAACATATGATGACCCGCCAATCTTATCGACGATTCGGTTTTTATCGGTGGAGTATACGCATCCGGATATGGAACATACTCTTCAACTTACATTAGAACCTAAATGGTGTATGATAGGAAATGAAGTTCTTGGAAATATACATGTGCTAAGGATGTTGGAATATCAATTTATAAAAACGGGATATATATATGATGAGAGATATGTATTGAATATCATAGACTCGAATATTCGGATGTTTCAAATGAATGGAAGACAATATTTAAAAATAGGGGAGGAGGGGTATGATATAGTTGGGTAGATGGATGGATTTACGAATTTACGGATTCAAATAATAGTATGTTTTAGAAAATACTATTATTAACGGCTTGTTTTACGGTATTTACGACGACGTTGGGTCTTTTGTTTATGATTACGTCTACGTTTTGTTTTACGAGAAGAACGACGTTTTGTTCTACGTCTACCACCATCAATTTCAGTTATAGTACCCGAAGCGTTTTTAACTAAATTAATATTGTTTTGTAATGTTTTATTTGGTGCGTTTGGGTTGTTACGTATGGCTTGTGCTGCCTTCCTTTCTGATGGACCAAAACGTTGTTTTAACGTTAAAGGTTTTTCTAAATCTTTATATGCAGTTTTTAATCCATCATACATGCTATCACTTGGCTCTTCGGATTTAAAAACGATTCTATTTTTAATGACATCCTTAGATATTTGTTTATTTATAAATGATACTGTAGACCCTCGCCAGTAGTCATTCTTCATATTTAACGGTTTAAATAACATACTCAATTTATCCTGTTTTAGAAATAAATCATATTCTATTGTTAATTTATTTACGCTTCCTTCAATAGCGGTTGGAGCGTTTGTTTTTGTATCTGTATTATATACGCGTTTTATTTTATTAAATGCGTCGTTGTTAGTTAGAGGTTTTATAATATCAGTTACAATAGAATCTATTGTGGTACCATACTGTACAAGATCTGTATTAGAAGTTCCGCCAACCTTTAAAGTAGTTTTATTTATTGTAGTAGAACCAGCTGGAATATCCCCTTGAAAATTAGTTAACAATACATCTACATCACTAATGTATAAAGTATCTTCAGCATTATTTAATATTAGAGTGAACTTAACATTTATTTGTTTTTGAATTTCTTCAATATTTTTTAGAGCAATAGCTGATTCTGAAATTGACATCAGTCCAGCTACAATGGTGGACTCATTCTTATTCAATCCTTCTTGTATTTGTTTTTTTAAATTGGCTGGTAGGGTAGATGGTAGGTTGGCTATTGTAGTGGCATTAATTAAGTCAACAGCATCTTGGATGGTATTGTTATCAGGGTTTGCTATAGCTGCATCAATTATAGCAATTTTCGCCGGATCTGTAATCCCCGCAATACCAGCAATTGTTGTAGCGTTTGCGTTAGGTTTTTCAAGGTCGGTAATCGAATTTATAAAAATTGTAAGTGCACTATTTGTACGATATTGGTCGTCAGGTGGTAAATTACTAATCGAACCCCTTACTGATTCAAGTGTAGTGTCAAGTGTTTTGTCAAGTTCAACTTTGGTTTCAGATAATCGTAGGCTAGCAGATTCTTTTTCTTCTTGTGTCTGTTTTAGTACTTTATTTAAAATATCACTTGTGATTTCGGCAAGAATATCTACATCATTACAAGATGCAATAGCATTTTCTAATTCTTTTTTCGATTTTGTACTATCATGTCCTATATATAAATATTCATTTAAAATTTTTATTGTTTTTTCTTTGCAAATATTGGGAAGATTTTCAATTGATGTAGTTATTATATTTTTGAGTTCAGTTTGATATATTGTCATATCTCCACTTTTAAGTGTAACTTCCCCGATTGGGGTTTCATTTATTATTGGAAAAACATAATTAGTATTATGTTTATAAAATTTATCTGGAACTTTATCATATGATAACTCTAAATTTAGATTTGCATCTTTTAATTTTTTTAAATTATCATTTGTAGATAGTTTATCATTTACTTTTGTTTTAAAATTCTCAAGTACTACAAGTTCAGTACTCTGAGATGACGGTACAAGTGCATTATTATCGCTTGCCACCACAACTTTGTTTTGGGGTTGATTCTCCATCGTTATTCTAGTATTTATATCTGCATAAAGATTAGATGCAGGTTGTGTAGGGCTACTGCTCAATAAAGTTGGCTTTGGTTTTTCAATATTTTTTAATAAATTATCTATAACAATACGTTTGGGACTATCTTTAATAAAATATGTATGATCTAACAATTTAATAATATCAACTAATTCATATTGTACGTTAGTTATAGTAGTATTAATAGTAAATACATTCAAACTTGATATTGCATCCATATTAATGTATGAATAATTTTGCATATTTGTCCGAGTTAAGTTAATCGTGTTTATAAAATAGTCATTTTGTTTTTTACTATCTTTATATAACACTATTTTATCATTATTAGTATCATCTACTAAACCAACTATATTTGTTTTATTATTTATTACAACAGTCCCGCTAGTAACAAAATTATAATTATTATTAGCAATTTGAGTTTTAGCACCCCCCACAATTTTACTATCTTGATTAAAATCGCCCATAATAAATTATTCTATATATAACCGCGATAAAATAAACCCGTTCTCTCTAAACAAAAACAATATAAAGGTTTTTATACATAAAATCCATAAGGATACGATGAGTACTTCCTCCCCAAAATACCCCTTGAATGGTAAATGGAATCTATATTACCATTTACCACACGATACGAAATGGGATCTACAAAGTTACAATATTATTTTGGGGGATATTGATTCTGCCGAAAAAGTCATCGCGCTAAATGACGCAATCCCAGAAGCTACGATAAAAAAATGCATGTTTTTTCTTATGCGAACAGGAATTACCCCCATGTGGGAAGATCCATCCAATCGAACGGGCGGATGTTTTTCATATAAAGTACTAAACAAACAAGTCCCGGAAATATGGAAAACGCTATTTTATATGACATGCGGGGAAACACTTACCACAAATCACGCGAATTATAAATATATTAACGGAATCACCATCTCTCCAAAAAAGAATTTCTGTATTATAAAAATCTGGTTAAATACCACAAAATACCAAGATCCTACGTTTATTGCACAAATCCCGAATTTGCCTACCCAAGGATGTTTATTTAAGAAACACGCGCCGGAATTCTAAAAAAACAGGAATTCTAAAAAACAGGAATTTTAAAAAAGATATATCTCTCAATATTGTATTTTGTATTTTACAAAGTGTAGTATGATAACAACTTCTAAATCGAAATATTCAGAAGTATTATAGAATTATTATATAGTATTAATATATAATAATGCCAAAGCATAATAAAACCTCTAAAATGCAGAAAAAAGTATGTTCTGGATATTGTTGTGATAGAACGATGAAGGGTCTACAGTACTGGTATAAGTGTAAGTTTGAGAAACTCGGATGGATGATTCTGGCAAAAAAAGAGGGACTGTATGATAAACTTACACACTATAAATCCTCGATTGATCGATTGATCAAAGCGATTGAGCATAAGCTGGAATATCATGCATGTGATGAAGACAGAAAAGACGATTTACGTATTATGTTGAGTAATGTTCATACGTTAAAGGAACATGTGGATATGGATTTCGAATAGAATCATAAAATCTATCATTCATAAAATGAAGTATAGTTTAAGATACTCGGCGTAATATTGTCAATCCGTTATTATTCGTAAATCGTTCGTGTAGAACCCAATCCGAATTAGAATCTAAGAATTCCTGAACAGCTTGCCATAATCCTTTATTAATTTCTTGTACCGGAAATCCAGATACAATCGACTGTTGTTCTGCATTCCAACCACAACGTATTGTCTCTCCCTGCCATTCATCCACAGTAGTATCATGCATAATAATATATTTATTTGTGATTGGTGCAAATTTGGCTAACTCGCGTTTTAATTGCCCATAAATATGCCAAGTATCGATAAAGGTCAAATCGAATGTTTCGGATAATTCTAATTGCAAGTTATTTTTCCATTCGTATTTCATTACGATTGGTAATTCTTGAGTTACGCTCAATAATTCTCGAATATCACACTCATTAATATCATTCATAAAAAGAGTCTTTTTCGAAGAATTATTATTTAAGAGACCATTCGTAAATGCCCAGCTGCTAATACATCCGCGAACCCCTGTTTCAAAAACAGTTTCACATTCGGAAGCATATTTAGATAGGGTAGGGAGGTGTTCATTAATATCAGAATGCGCATTAAAAAGTTGAAAGAACGTTTGTTGAACTGTGTTAATAATATAAATAATATATGTATGTATTATTTATATTATATATAACAATAACTAGAATTATAATATTTAAAAATATAAAGTTTGTAATTATTTATCAAAAATATATTTTTTAAATAAACTCATTATATTATATGGATTATAATAAGAATATGCATTCCAATCATTTGTGTTAGAAATAAGTGATTCTATATTTTTGAAAATAGTAATAAGAGATTCTTTACTATTATATATGATTGCACGTTCACCTAATATTTTAATATGTTCTAAGTCCCCGCATGCTGATGTAATTATGGGTTTATTTTTAATAGAAAATTCGGCGATAGATAATCCGAATGTTTCACCCATCGTTCGTGCGTGTATCATGGCATCGCAAGTATTTATAAATTTTACTTTATAAAATAAATCTAGATTCATATCTAGATAAATAATATTTTCATGTTCATAAAATTTATTTGTATTCATAAATAAAAAATATGTATTTTTATTATTGTTTAAGAAGTCGATTATTGCGTGATGTGCTACATTTATATTAAATTCTGTAATACCACCGTATCTTCCAAATACGATAGCATCTTCTGGGATATTTAATTCAGCTCTAAGATTTTCGTTACATTCTGGTAATTCTACAATATGAGGTATTACATGTAAGTTAGTATTATTTTTCTCATTTATTTTTTCAGAAATACTAATATAAAAATCACTTTCTGGATAAGTAGTATCAAAAACACTATGCTTAATTGTTTTACAATTACCCCATATTGATTTATTTTGAAATTGATATATATCATTACCTCCGTGTGTTAATGTATAAAAAAAATGTAAATTATATTTTTCTATAATATTTTTCATATCACTTATATTCTCAATTTCTACTATTTCAAATCTTGATTTAAATTTATCATATGAAAATCGTATTGATGGGAATCCTATATTTTTTTGAGCAGTTTCTGTAAAACATATAATTATACTTTTATTATTTAATAATTCTTCATTATATTTTGCATAATCGTAAATGGCTACTTCTGTACCACGCTCGGTAAAATGCCTTATAAAAAATGCAATATTCATATATAATGAATTATATATGAATTATTTATATATATTTTATATGTATTTTATAATAATAGTGAATTTACACTACTATTAAATACGTGGTTTTTATTAATAAATAACATATCAATTTGCATATTAAACCCATTAATATAATGGGTATCTATTATATCATAAGAATTAAATCCAATACTATCCATAAATTGAATGTGTTCTAAAAAGGTAGGAACTCCTTTATTATATTGTCCAAATAATGGCAATTCTAATATAATAAAATCAGTTTTAGTTAATATACTTTTAGAACCTTTTAAAATAGGGATTTCTGCTCCTTGACAATCAATCTTGATTAAAATATTATTAGAATCGTTTAGAATATTATCTTGTAAAATAAGTGTATCTAAATCAATTGTCATTCGTTTATAAGTTTTACAATTTGTAAAATGATGTGTATTTTCTTTAAAAATAGAATCTCCTGTATTTTTCATTTCGTGCCAATCAACTTCTTCTATTTTATCGTATAATAGTTTATTATATATTTTAACAGATGAATTATTTTGATATCTATTTAATTCAGGATAATCTATTGCTTCAAATAAAAAATAGTTTGACGTATTGTATATTTGTTTCATGGAATTAGTCCAATTTCCGTGATGTGCACCAATATCTAAAATTGTATCGGGATAATACCCTTTGGTTTTTAATATTTGTAATTTATCAAACATTTATATATGTTATATATGTATACTATTTATACTATAAAATAACTATTTAAATATTTATTATAATCAACCGGTAAATACTTGTTATCTTTTATATTTATTTTTTCAATACTTATATTTCTATTATATAGGTCACAGTTATTTTTTATTTTTTCTTCAATATTATCTAAATCTGTATATATTGCTGTATTGAGCTCTTGATGTGAAAAATTTTTAATTTTATTTTGAATAAAATATTTATCACCAAAGTAAGATAAATGCCAACCGCCATTTATAATTTTTGAACAATTATAATTTCTAATATCACTACAAGTTATATTTAATTTGTTATATTTCTTATATGATATAATTTTACATAAAGACCATTTATCTTTAATTTTATTGTTTAGGTTATAGTAATAAAAATCCATTTCAAGTATCTGAATATCAACTGCTATACGAGCCTCTTTTATATTATTTAATGTATATGGATCAGGAATTTCGTCTAAATCCGATATTATTAATACGTCAGAATCTGATAAATTATTTATTTCATTTATGCCTCTAGATATTGCATTTCGTTGGAAATATTCGTTTAACCAAACGTTATTAGGGATAATCGATTCTTCACTTTTATATGGAAAATCATCTACAATAATATGTATTATTTTATTACTAAACTCTTCGAACTGTTGTTTATTTTCTTTAAAAAATAACTTTTTTTCTTTGCCAATAAATGTATGGGTAGATTCTACGATCACGAAATAATCTACGACATCATTTAGTATGTTAAGTCTATATGTTAATAGATCTAATTCGTTATAAAAAATAAAACAATCGATTATTTTAATCATAATATATTACGTTTATTTAATTATTATAATTTAAACTTATAATAATTCGGTTACCAAAATATCTAATAGTGTATATCTATTTTCTGATATAGAAAAAATAATTGAAAATATAACTCTAAGAAGGCGGCAACGGTGCCAAACATAACTTAATCTCTCCTAATGACGCGACGTCATACTTGACAATCAGCGGTAAATCATTTCCTAAATACATCTCTAGATTCGTACAAAGGGGTGTACATTTTATAAAATGACTCAGGGATTTGAGAGAAAACTCGCCCTGAATAATTACCGATGCATTCGGTTTTTGAATAAATTCCATATATCCATCCGATTCAGACCGTAAAATTCGGGAACTGGCGAAATTTCCTTCACACGAAAACATCAAATCATTTCCCACCGATTTTATCTCAATACGGTCCGATATTCCATTTAAATCGCGAATAATCTTTTGGAAATCCGCGGATGGCAAATTTATCACCGTCGAATATTCTACATCCGGAACGACGAGCTCTTCCGTATCCGGTTCTATCAATCGTAGTTTCTGATTATAACACTGACGTATTCCACCGTTATCGTATTGAAGTCCTAGATGTGAAACTACGCCGTCGTGGTAATCTGATTTTTCAATATACATCGAAAGAGTATCATCATTCGACATCGTTGAAATGACTTTGAATAAATGTAGTGTGTTTGCACATACAATTATTTTATCGGGATCACATACATATTTTTCGAATTTATGTGCATGAAGGATTACATTTACTAAAATAGTATGAGTTTTATCGAAATTTATTATTTTTAATCCTTCTTTTGTGAAGGTAATGGTTGCATCTGTTAATATGTCTTTAATCGCGGTAATTGTGTTCCGAACAGGTTGTATTTGAACTGTTTGAAGAGTCAATACATTATTTTCTTCATTCATTTCAAAAACACTTGATATAAACAATTTCGGAATATACGTTTATATTGTATTTTTGGAAATAATTGTTTGTCTTAAAAATTGGTTATTTGTGTTAAATATACATTATTACTTCCGTCGTTAATATACACGACATTCATTAGATTTTTACCTATTTTCAATATAGTATTTGGTGGAAAATAGATATTTGATTGATTGGCAAATGATGCATCAATTGTTGAATTTATATATATATTATATGAACCTCCAATCATTCCGTTAAAAAACCTGACAGATGTAATGGATGCAGGATTTATTGAAATATATCCGTATGGGGATTTTACAGGAAGATTAAATGAACCATCTCCCAAATATGTTATATTTGAGAGATTCAATAATGATGTAGATAAATCCGTAATGGTATTGTTTATAGAAGAAATACTCGAAGATAAATCGGTTATAGTTGAACTTGTTATTTTATTTGCAGAAAGGGAATTAAATATTCCAGTAGCTCCAGTAAGGACCCCGCTGAGATACATATTTGAACCGGTAAATCCAGTTGCACCTGAAGAGATAATACTAGGGACTGTGATAGAAGTGGATAAATTCATAAAAGATCCTGTATAAGAAGATGCAGATAAAGACCCAAAATATCCGGTAGCTCCCGTAAGGACACCATTGACATACATATTTGAACCAGTAAATCCAGTTGCCCCTGAAGAGATAATAGTAGGGACTGTAACCGAATTCGATAAATTCATCTGAGATCCTGTATAAGAAGGTACATACAAATACCCAAAATATCCGGTGCTTCCCGATACAGTAGGGACTGTAACTGAATTCGATAAATTCATCGAAGATCCTGTATAAGAAGGTGCAGATAAATACCCAAAATATCCAGTAGCTCCAGTAAGGACCCCGCCGAGATACATATTTGATCCGGTAAATCCAGTTGCACCTGAAGAGATAATACTAGGGACTGTGATAGAAGTGGATAAATTCATAAAAGATCCTGTATAAGAAGATGCAGAAAGGGAATTAAATATTCCGGTAGCTCCAGTAAGGACCCCGTTGAGATACATATTTGAGCCAGTAAATCCGGTTGCCCCTGAAGAGATTATACTAGGGACTGTAACCGAATTCGATAAATTCATCTGAGATCCTGTATAAGAAGGTACAGACAAAGACCCAAAATATCCGGTGCTTCCCGATACAGTAGGGACTGTAACCGAATTCGATAAATTCATCTGAGATCCTGTATAAGAAGATGCATACAAAGACCCAAAATATCCGGTGCTTCCCGATACAGTAGGGACTGTAACTGAATTCGATAAATTCATCGAAGATCCTGTATAAGAAGATGCAGAAAGGGAATTAAATATTCCGGTAGCTCCAGTAAGGATACCGTTGAGATACATATTTGAGCCGGTAAATCCAGTTGCCCCTGAAGAGATTATACTAGGGACTGTAACCGAAGTCGATAAATTCATCAAAGATCCTGTATAAGAAGGTACAGACAAAGACCCAAAATATCCGGTAGCTCCAGTAAGGATACCGTTGAGATACATATTTGAGCCAGTAAATCCGGTTGCCCCTGAAGAGATTATACTAGGGACTGTAACCGAATTCGATAAATTCATAGAAGATCCTGTATAAGAAGATGCATACAAAGACCCAAAATATCCGGTGCTTCCCGATACAGTAGGGACTGTAACTGAATTCGATAAATTCATCGAAGATCCTGTATAAGAAGATGCAGAAAGGGAATTA
>Ga0209085_1000258_pt1 | contig 40491 bp, 41 predicted proteins | sample C_131016_EF_Meta_FD_187310 | JGI IMG/M metagenome (GOLD analysis project Ga0209085, IMG submission 187310) | Freshwater microbial communities from Lake Croche, Canada to study carbon cycling - C_131016_EF_MetaG (SPAdes) (version 2) | ecosystem: Environmental > Aquatic > Freshwater > Lake...
TTCTAAACTTTGGCGTTCTTCTGGAGTTAAGGACACAATATAGCGCTTGGCTGGCATAGTAATTTTGTCTGTCTATTGACACTTCTACTATATCACTATTATTCGTCACATTTTCTCTGACAGACCACTAGAACGACATCTCGACCTTGAAAAAGACTAACTAGTTCTAGTCCTGATTTTTGCCAAGATGATAGTTGATGTGGACTGGGCGTTACTGATGCACAGGATAGGTTCACACAAATTTAGTCTAACTTTCTTGTATTGTAAATAAATTTCTTTGTTTTAGTTCAAAACTTAATTTTTTCTTCTGTTTTCTAAACTCTTACGACACTGAGCACCTACAGCAAATGTAAATCTATTAAGCCACAACTTAAAAACCAAAACCCGTGCGGGGAACTCCGAGAGAGCTCCTTGGTTAAGCAAGCTTATCTGGTCTCAAACTGCTGTAAAATTAAGCTTAGGCGGTTATGTAGGCTTAACAGGTTTCAAGGGAAGATAAACGATAAAGCTCGATTGTTTGGAGAGTTTTTGCAGTATCCTAAAACGTATCTAAGATGCGTTTTAGCTTATGTAATTTAAGTGCATCTTAGCTTATCCTAATAGGTAATGAAATTATTTTAATGTAATTCTATGCTCACTCAAATCGTACGGCCTCTAGTTGAAACACAAGTTCGCCTATTAGCCAATTCCAAGGCAACACAAGAAACTCTAGCTAGTACTATATCCTGCTGGTTAGGGTATTTAGGAGTTCGGACAGAAATAACTCAACTTATTCCTAATTCAGACCGTATTAGTGTATCTTTGACTGTAAGTAAACCAGAGTTTTGTGCTGAGAAAGATTGGCAGAAGATTCTAAGTAATCTTGTTGATTCTCAAACAAGTACTCCAACCGCTCAATCACAAGAACTGGAAATGGCTAGGCTGATTCAATTATCCAGACTTCTAGCTTATTTTCTACAAATTAGTTCTTCTGAGACTGAGGTTAATTGGACTACTGTAGAGAAACAGCTTGGTCCTCTTAATTTAGATACAGTAACCTTAGCGGCAATTCGTTCAGCTATGAAAGTTCATCAATCAACAACTGCAATTGACAAGTTAGATCCTGATATGGCAGCTAGAGCTTTTCCTTTAGCAGTTAAGATAGCTTGGATGGATAATCAAATTACTCCTGAAGAAAATGAAGGACTTAAAACCTTATTATCTTTGATAGCTCCAGATATTCAACTGGGAACTACTCAGAATTTGAATAATTTGTAAACTATAGCGGTGTGCAATTGAGTAAGATACATTATACTATCCTCAAAGCTAGACAGAGAAAGGGTTTTCCTCCTGACTCCGCCCCTCCTGTGTCAGTAGCCTGACTCCTGACTCCATACGACTGACTCCATACGACTGACTCCTGCTATAAATAGAAAAAAGTAGTTTCCTCATCTTGACAAAACTACTTTTTTTGAGTTTTTAATGAGAAAAATAAACTACACATTATTACGACTAGGATCGCCTAAAAAAGGCTTAACAGGTTTCAAGGTAGGATCAACGATAAAGCGCCAATGTTTAGAAAGTTTTTGCAGTAGGAGATCCTGCTGATGGCGCAGTTCTGTAATTCTCCCACCATGATTGAGAATAGCAAACCAGACAGGTCCTCTTTCCTTTGTGGAAATGACCCCTGCTATGGCGCTAACTTCGTCTAGGGTACCTGTTTTAAGGGGAATCCCAGCAGGAATATGTCGCTGTATTAAAGTTCCATTATGGTCTATTCCTGAGACTGGAAAAAGATCAGTAATTTTTACAGATTCCTGAGAGAGACGCTTTTCTAAAGCCATCCAAATTTGACAAATGGCATGAGGAGATATACGGTTATTGACTCCTAAACCTGAACCGTTGACTAGTTGAATTTCATTAGGCGAAACTGTAGCTAGAGACTCGGCTACTTGCATTACTGTTTGTGCCCCACCAATGGAGTCTGCTAACATTTGGGCAATATGATTATTACTGTAGATATTCATCTGCTTGATAATATCTAGTAGAGTTAGAGACTTGTGGCGTAAAATTAGGCGACTATTCTCAGGCACCTCTAGGGACAGCTTCACTTTTCCTTGTATGACTAATTCAGGTTTAGCTAGTTTACCAGGTAATTTAGCGTAGTCCCTGAGAAGATAAGGCGGCCATATATGCCAGTTAAAAGATTTTTTTAGAGCTTCTCCTGATGTTTGAGAGTTAGCGAGGAAGTTCATATAGAAATTATCCACGATCAGTAGATCTCCTTTAACTTTCTTAATCCCTAAGCTTTGTAGGGAATTAGCTAAAGAGATCCCATCTTCCCAAGTCAAAAGAGGATCTCTATCTCCTACAACAATTAAATCGCCTTCTAAGACTCCGTCTTTGAGCTCTCCTTTTTGGTGAATAGTTGTGATAAAGCGGTGGTCTAGTCCCAGTTTTTCCACTGCGGCCAGAGTTGTGGCAATTTTAGTCAGAGAAGCTGCAGAAATTGGTACATTTGCTTGAACATTGGCTAATTCTGCCCACTGAGACTGTATCCAAATGCCCTGTTGGTTTGGATCATAACCTTGTTTCTTAAGATCCTGCAGATATTGAGCTATGATTAGTTCTACTTTCGGGTCATTTTCTGTGGGAACTGCAAATACATCTGCTCCTTGCCAAGCAATCAAGGGAATATTGACCACGGAAGAGGGGTTTAATAGATTTAGTAAGATGTTCACCGAATATCAGAGCTCTAGGATAGAGAATTTAATTTACAATATATTTATATAATATTTAATTGTCTCACTATATTACTGTGTCTCTTAGCAAAGGTAAGTTAGTTCTTTTAAACTAACTTAAATGACTAATATTCACCTATAATTGCTGAATATACTTTAATTGACTGAAACTTTTTTCAGTAAAATTAAAAAAACAAACATAACTTTTGCCCCCAGCTTTTGATAAGATTGGTAAGGCTTCTATTAATTTTGATTAATGGCAATTAACTCTCGCGCAAGAATTGCAGTAGACGCTATGGGTGGTGATTATGCCCCGGATGAGATTGTAGCCGGGGCGATTAGAGCGGCGGAAGAACTTGATGTAGAAATTATTCTAGTTGGCGATCAAGATCGGATAAACGCTTGTCTAAAACACCATGCCCATGCTAAAAGGTTACAAATCGTACATTCTGAAGGTGTAGTAGAAATGGATGAAGAGGCACTAAGCTCTCTTCGTCGCAAACCAAAATCCTCCATTAATATCTCAATGGAGCTTGTCAAAGAAGGTAGAGCAGATGCAGTGGTTTCAGCCGGACATTCAGGCGCAGCTATGGCGGCAGCTTTGTTACGTCTAGGACGGCTCAAAGGCATTGACCGTCCAGCTATTGGAGCGTTACTGCCAACTATGCTAGCTAATAAGTCCGTCATCCTTCTGGATGTGGGAGCTAATGTAGACTGCAAGCCTAAATATTTGGAACAGTTCGCTATTATGGGTAGTATTTATAGTAAATATGTTCTAGGCATAGAAGAACCCAAGGTTGGTTTACTCAATATAGGAGAAGAACCAGGCAAAGGAGACGACTTAGCAGTGAAAAGTTATCCACTATTAGAAGCTAACCCCAGAATAAATTTTGCGGGAAATGCCGAAGGTCGGGATGTGCCAACAGGAAAATTCGATGTCATAGTTTGTGATGGGTTTGTCGGGAATGTCCTGTTAAAATTTACAGAGGCGGTGGGCGAAGCCATGCTGAAGATCGTTGAGGAAGAATTACCCCAAGGACTACATGGACATATAGCAACAGCTATACTAAAGCCCAATCTCCAACGGATTCGTCAACGGATAGATCATGCTGAACATGGAGGGGCATTACTTTTAGGAGTAGATGGAATCTGCGTAATAAGTCATGGAAGCTCGCAAGCTCCCTCTATATACAATGCAGTTCGTCTAGCACAAGAGGCCGTTGACAATCGAGTATCTGAACGGATCCAAGCTTCATACTATGTAGAACAAAACATAGAGCAAGTAGTGACCTCCGAACAACAGCAGTAAAATCAACTAATCAAGTCGTCTGTCTAGGGAGTAAAATTTTGAAAGGATTAGGAGTAGCCATTATCGGTAGTGGTTCAGCTGTGCCTGCCCAAATTCTCACAAATCAGGGTTTGAGTAGTATAGTAGAAACCTCTGATGAATGGATAGAATCAAGGACAGGGATGAAGCAACGACATCTATCTACTGTCTCTGAATCTCTCAGTGAGCTTTCAGCCAAGGCCGCACTGCAAGCGCTCTCTCTGGCTTCTCTAGAACCGGAAGATATCGATCTCATAGTTTTAGCCACATCTACTCCTGATGACTTGTTTGGGAGTGCTTGTCAAGTGCAAAAACTAATAGGAGCAAAAAGGGCTGTAGCCTTTGATTTGACAGCCGCTTGTTCAGGATTTGTCTTTGCACTAGTGACAGTCGCCCAGTTCATTCGACAGGGAGTCTATCGCAACGTTTTAGTCATTGGTGGGGATGTTTTATCACGGTGGGTAGATTGGGGAGATAGAACCACTTGCGTACTGTTTGCAGATGGAGCCGGAGCAGTTGTCTGTCAAGCAACTAGTAAACAGGATCGACTATTGGGTTTTGAGATCTGTAGTGATGGAACTCAGAATAACTCTTTAAACTTGCCTTATCAAGGAGTACCCACAAAACTACTAGAATCTATAACTATTACAAAAGGAAATTATCAAAACATCAACATGAAAGGCAAAGAGGTCTATCGTTTTGCTGTAGAAAAAGTCCCTGAAGTAATAGAAAAATCCCTCTATAGAGCTAATTTAAAGATAGAAAATGTAGATTGGTTGATTCTCCATCAAGCCAACCAACGCATTATCGATGCCGTAGCCGAGCGTTTAGGACTCGACAAAGAAAAAGTGATCAGTAATATAGCCAAATATGGCAACACATCAGCCGCATCTATTCCCATAGCACTAGATGAAGCAGTTCGTCAGGGAAAAATCCAATTAAATGACACTATAGCTATTTCGGGTTTTGGCGCAGGTTTAACATGGGGTTCAGCCATTTTTCGCTGGGGCTGAATTCTTCTCTACTTAGTTCCCTATTGCCTGTTCCCAAACCTTACACACGCCCACCCCCAGAGCTTACACCAGTGGGAATAGGAAGCCCTATTGCCTCTTGCCTATTCCCTTACTTATCATTGAGATTCCAGGTTCGCCAAGCGGCTTTGAGTCCAATAACAAAGCGATTCTTGGTTAGATTCCTACTCTGTTGCTGAACATGAGTCAGACTCTGATCAACCTGCTTGACAACCTGTGTAGCAGTTTTAATTCCTGTATTAATTTCATCTGTTAATTCAGTAATTTCTAAACCACTGAGACGAATTGCTTCTAAAGTAGGTGGGAATTCTTGTCTAAGGGTATCAAATAGTTTTTCTGCACTACGAGCAGCTCTAGCTAATTCAGTTAAAGCTGGAATAGCCACAATTAAAACAGCTGTCAAGCTAACACTTACTAGCAAAAGAGAGAGACCAAGCCAAAAAAGAGGTTCTGTCACACAATTAACTACTTACTTAGCGGTGATGATTGTTCTTGGGAATTTTTGCCTGGAGAAACACTAGTCAAATCTTGTGACTCCGCTTGACTGGCTTCTATACCTGCTGCCATCGCATCCTTGAGACGATGCCAATTCTTAGCAACTTCTTCAGACAAACGCTCCTTCTGCAATTCTACACTGCTATAGATATCCTCGGCCATTTCAGGGAGGGCTTGAGCAGATTTATCTAAAATACGTCGCGTTTCCCGCCCAGGACGAGGTGCGAGCAATATTCCTGTGACTAGACCAACCACGCCGCCTATCATTAACCCCACAACAAATGAACCTTGACCATTTTGCTTGGACATTTTAAAAACCTTCTTTAACCAATCAGTTTATCTAAGCCTAGTACACTTAAGATTACTAGACTATTTAAATCTCGTCTAATTAACTCCTTCTTTTCTAGTTTAATCAATGAGCGCGTCACTGTCTCTCTGGCTAAGCCACTAATACTGCTTAATTCTCGGTGCGGTAAATTAGGTAGAGTGATTCCCTGTCCCTCTTTTTTGCCCTGTCCTTCTGCTAAAAACAGGAGGGTATCTGCCACTCTCGAAAGACTATCTGACTCCCTAATACGTAGACGACGATTAATTTGCCTCAGTCTTTTGGCCATTAAACGGGCTAAATTAATACCCGCTAGAGGTTCTGTTTTGAGAAGATTTACAAAATCTTGGGCAGGAATACTACATACTGTAGTGTCGGTTAAAGTTAGAGCATCTGTAGAACGAGGCACTTCATCTAGGGCAGCCATTTCCCCAACTACTTCTCCTTTACCGATAATATTTAAGGTTATTTCTTTGCCTTCCCCATTATGGGTACGAATTTTGACCCACCCTTCTAGAATAAAATATACTGCACCGCCCCAGTCATGTTCTAGAACAATCACACGGTTAGCAGGATGTGACCGAGTTACTACATGAAGCGTTGCCTGCCTTAAACTCTCTTCTGGTAAATCCCGAAAAAAAGGTGATATGGCAATTAATTGCTCAATTTCTTGTTTTTGCTCCATGAGGTAGCCAGAATAGAGTAAAGATAACAGGAAAAATTTTTCTCATTGGTGCCAATTTTAACACTCACAGAATCAATCTTATTGAATCATTTCTTTAATTTCTTCTAAACTTCGCCAACCAGCTAACCAGTCTGAGTCGGCGTAAAGTTGTTCAGCATTGAGCCAAAAACGAACTTTAGGCGCACAATTAGCTACCATCTCAGCGAAGACCCATTGTCCTTGTTGACTCCGATTAATCACTTGAAAATGCCGCCAACCCCAGGTACTCCGAGTGGCTGTCCATTTAGAACCAACTAGATGGGGAAATTTTTGTCGTTTACTCATTTTCTTTTTTAGAATGTTCAATAGCATATCATTAAGATATACTAAGCTAGACATAATTAACTAAATTTGCTTCGATGTTAAAGAGACCTCTAACTGTACTGACTTCTGTTCTGCTTCTTTCTAGTGTTTCCTTAATTGGCGAAGAAGCATTAGCTGTTCCGCCTGTCAACGAACCTACTCAACCTACTATAGTAGAAAAAAACACTACGGATTTTCAAGAAACTTCTTATACCCTCGGTTCTGGCGATCGTATTCGACTAGATATTTTAGATGCCAAAGACTATGGAGGTGAATACAGCGTTTTAGTCGATGGAACCATCAATTTTCCCCTAGTAGGCACTATCCAAGCTCAAGATAAGACTGTAGCTGAACTGACCGAAATAGTTAAACAACGCTACAGTCGTTATTTTAAAAGGCCAACTTTAACAATTAGTTTGATCAGTACTCGTCCTTTAAAAATCAACGTTTCAGGCGAAGTAAACAACCCAGGTACTTATACTTTAGCAGTAACACAGGGTCAAAAATTTCCTTTTTTAACCGATGTGATCAAACAGTCTGGCGGTATAACAACGACAGCTGATGTTAGTGGAATTAAAGTAATGAGAGTATATCAGGGAAAACAAGAAATCTATAACCTCAATCTCTTATTACTTTTACAGACAGGTGATAAATCACAAGATATATCTCTCAGAGATGGAGATACAATCTTTGTTCCTACCAAAAAAATAATAGATCAAAAAGAAGTCAGAGAATTATCAGATGCTAACTTTGGGATTCAATCTAGTCGCGGAGTAACCGTAGCTGTAGTGGGAGAAATTGGCCGTCCTGGAACCTATCGTTTAGGAGATTCTTCGGGAACCGCAAGTGGAACTGATTCAGCTAATGTTGCGCGTCGTTCTGAATTTCCTCGGGTTAGTGCAGCCCTGCAAAAAGCAGGTGGCACCAAGCCCTTAGCAGATATCCGCAATGTGGAAGTACAAAGAGTAACTCGCTCTGGGGAAGTACAAGTTATTCAGATTGATTTATGGGCACTGATACAGTCGGGCAATGTCGATCAAGACATCATACTACAAGATGGTGATACGATTACTGTACCCACAGCGAAAAAGATCAACCCTAAAGAATCAGAAGCCTTAGCTTCAGCCAATTTTGCACCTGATCGCCTTCGCATCAATGTGGTTGGGGAAGTGGTAAGACCTGGAGTAGTAGAAGTACCGCCCAATACACCTCTTAATCAAGCTATTTTAGCAGCAGGAGGTTTTGATCCAAGACGTGCCGATACTGATACCGTACAATTGATTCGTCTGAACCCAAACGGTACAGTTTCTAAAAGAGATATTCAGGTAAATTTAGCGGGAGGCATCAATGAAGAGCATAACCCCATTTTAGTAAGTAGTGATGTTGTTGTAGTCAATCGCAATGGATTAGCTTCAGCAACAGATACAGTAGGAACTATTTTTGCTCCCTTAAGTCCACTCTTCGGTGTGCTAGGTACGGTTAGTAATCTTAAAAACTTTTAGAACTTAAAACTAAGGTAATTCTTCTATTCCAATCAGACAAGACTTGAATCAGTTACCATGGAAGTAACTATAGTGATGGCGCAGCCTGCCGGAGGCAATCGCTCTTGACGCATTCCATGCAACAAACTCACCCCCATATCTGTCTAGTTGGCGGAGGCTTTGGTGGACTATACACAGCCTTGCGTCTGAGTCAGTTACCTTGGACTTCTCAATCAAACCCCAAAATTACCCTGATTGACAAGAACGACCACTTCCTCTTTTCGCCTTTACTCTATGAATATGTGACAGGAGAACTACAGGATTGGGAAATAGCTCCCTCTTTTGTAGAACTCTTCAGTCAAACCAATGTTCAATTTCAACAAGCACAAGTAACGGGTTTTGATCTGCCCAAACAGGAAATTCATTTAGGAGAAACAGGGACTCTCAGTTATGATTTTTTAGTACTATCCATAGGAGGAAAAACACCCCTGAATTTAGTACCAGGAGCTAAGGAATATGCTCTGCCTTTTCGTACCCTATCAGATGCCGAGAATCTCTCAGAAAGACTGAGAGCCCTACTCTCTTCTAACCGAGATAAAATTAGGGTGGCTGTAGTCGGTGGTGGCTATAGTGGCGTAGAATTAGCCTGCAAAGTGGCAGATCGCTTAGGAAACCGAGGTCGTCTTCGCTTGATTGAAAAGGGAGAAAATATTTTGAGTTCATCTCCTAAATTTAATCAAGAAAATGCTTACAAATCACTAGAGAAGAGACATATCTGGATAGATAGGGAAACAAATGTAGAAGGAATTACTTCTGAAACAATCTCCCTGCGCTACCAAGAAAAGCTAGATGTTCTACCTGTAGACCTAGTTTTATGGACAGTCGGGACAGAAGTTTCAGACTTGATTACCAATCTCAATCTAGAAAAAACAACCAAAGGACTGCTGAAGGTTAGTAAGTTTCTGCAAGTAGAAAAGGAAAAGTCGATTTTTGCCCTCGGCGATATAGTATCTACACCTGAAGCTTTACCTAGAACGGCTCAGGTTGCCATCCAACAGGCAGATTTCTGTGCTTGGAATATTTGGGCTACTATCAATAATAAACCCCTCTTGCCCTTCCGTTATCAGGCTCTAGGCGAGATGCTAACTCTAGGGATAGATGAGGCCACTGTTAGCGGACTAGGAGTCAATTTAGAAGGGGTTCTAGGTCATTTAGTCCGCCGTCTGGCTTATCTCTATCGTTTACCTACGAGTAAACATCAAATGACAGTAGGACTACATTGGCTAACTAAACCCATTCTAGAACAATTAACTGGCGTGAATAATGCAAGAACGTCCTCAGACTATTTTTCTTGATGCAGTTGGTACCATTTTTGGCTTAAAAGAGAGTGTAGGAGCGATTTATAGTTCAATAGCTTTAGAGTTTGGGGTAAAAGTTAACCCCATTGCTTTAGAACAAGCTTTTCGGACTAATTTTGTCAAGTCTCCTCCTCTAGCCTTTCCTCAAGTTAATCCCCAACAAATTCCTGAACTAGAATTTATCTGGTGGGAAGAAATAGTCAAATCTTGTTTTGAGCAACTTAAAGTGCTAGAACAATTTAAAGATTGGGAGAGTTTTTTTGCTCGACTTTATCATCACTTTGCCACAGTAGAACCTTGGGTAATTTATCCTGATGTTCAATTAGCTTTGAAAACTTGGCGCTCTCAAAAGATAGAATTGGGGATTATTTCTAATTTTGACAGTCGTTTAGATCTTCTTTTGGAGCATCTTGGCTTAAGAGAATACTTTAAAAGTGTCACTATATCCTCTAAAGTAGGACAAGCCAAACCCAACTTGGAAATCTTTCAACTGGCTTTAAAAAAACATAACTGTCCTCCATCTATGGCTTGGCATATTGGGGACAGTCTTGTAGAAGATTGGCAGGGAGCAAGTAAAGCGGGTCTTAAAGCCTTCTTAATTGAGCGTTAAACAGTTTTAATGGCAAAAATCTTACTCATCACCATTTCTACCACCTTATCAGGGGTAGAAGCCCCCGAGGTGATGCCTACAACTATTGGTCCTGATGGTAACCAGTTTTCTACTGTCTCTAAGTCCTTGCCTAGTGGCTTATGTACTAAACGATTGCCCGGACCAATTCTCGATTCACTATCAATATGATAGGAAGGTACCGAATAATCAATAGCAATTTCCTGTAGATGTGTTGTGTTAGATGAATTAAAACCCCCAATGACTACCATCAGAGAAAGAGGTTCTTTAACTAGTTCAAACATAGCATCTTGACGCTCCTGAGTGGCATCACAGATAGTATTAAAACTCAGAAAATGTTGAGCTAATTGATCTGGTCCATATTTCTGCATTAAAGTTCGCTCAAACAGTTTGCCTATTTGTTCAGTTTCACTTTTGAGCATGGTGGTTTGATTAGCTACCCCTATGTATTGTAAATCTTGCTCAGGATCAAAGCCTTTGGAATAGGCATTCTTAAATTTATTTAAAAACTCCTGTCTATCTCCTCCATTTAAAATGTAATTACAGACATATTCAGCCTGAGCTAAATTCAGTACAATTAAATACTTATCAGCAAAAGAACTAGTAGCGACCGTTTCTTCGTGATTGTACTTACCATGAATCAAGGAGGTATAATTGCGTCTCTTGTGCTTTTCGACAGAATTCCAAACCTTAGAAACCCAAGGACAAGTAGTATCCACAATCTTACAGCCCTTAAGATCTAAAAGCTGCATCTCTTGTACACTAGCTCCAAAAGCTGGCAAAATTACGACATCCCCCTCACCAACTACGGAAAAATCTTTATTCACTCCGATAAAAGGAATAAAATTTACCTCCATCTCCCGCAGACGTTGATTAACGGAAGGGTTATGAATAATCTCATTGGTGATCCATATTCGTTCAGTTGGGAAATGACGACGGGTTTCATAAGCCATAGCTACCGCTCTTTCTACCCCCCAACAAAAGCCAAAAGATCTAGCTAGGCGAATAGTTACTTCTCCTCTGACTAGTTCATAATTATTATTACGAATTTCGCTAATAAGAGAACTTTGATACTCTGTATTTAAAACTTCTATCACCTCGTCTTGATGTCCAAAGCTTCGACGATAGTAATTTTCCGACTTATGTAGGGATCTTTTAAAAGCTTTTGTATCCATAAATTTCTCAATAAAAATAGGGTTAGATTGCTCCCACCCTACACTTTAACATTATTCAGGACTTCAGATAGAATCGGGTCTAGTAGAGGAACTACTCATACCGCCAGAAAATTCTTCCCCATAACCTTCTTCCCCATGTTCATAGATATCGACTCCTTCGTATTCTTCTTCTGGTTTAACTCTGAGAGTACCAAAGACTATCTCTAGAACTTTGAGGATCACGAATGTTCCTATTCCTGCTACTACGTAAGCAACAATGACTGCTTGTATCTGTATCCAGACTTGCCCTGGATTACCATGAAAGAAACCATCAGCCCCAGCCGCATTAACTGTTTTAGTGGCAAAAAAGCCCGTTAAAATGGCTCCAAAAGTTCCCCCGACTCCATGTACAGGGTAAGTATCTAAAGCATCATCAACGCCTAGTTTACTCTTTAAGCTAACAGCAAAAAAGCAGATAGTTGCCGTAATCATCCCGATCAATAGACCTCCCAAGGGATCGACAAAACCTGCAGCAGGGGTAATTCCTACTAACCCAGCTACCGCACCTGTTGCCATACCGACTGCAGTTGGTTTACCGCGTAAGACCCATTCTAATATTAGCCAGACTAAAGCTGCTCCTGCGGCTGCAGTATTAGTAGCTACAAAAGCCACTGTCGCTACTGACATCCCTGAGGAGTCTTGTACGGCTAGGGCACTTCCAGCATTAAAGCCAAACCAACCAAACCAGAGTAAACCTGCTCCTAGTAAAATAAATGGCACATTATGAGGAGAAGATAGATTACTAGGATAGGCTCTTCTAGATTTAAGCAGTAGTGCTGCTACTAGTGCAGATACTCCAGAACTAATATGAACTACAGTTCCTCCAGCGAAGTCTAAGGCACCTAAACCCCCATAAAGACCTAGAAAACCACCTTTACCCCAGACCATATGAGCTAAAGGAGAGTAAATAAAGGTCGACCAGATCAGAACAAAAGTCACATAAACTCGGAAACTCATCCTCTCAACAATGGCACCAGAAATTAAAGCTGGTGTGATAATGGCAAACATTCCCTGATACATCATAAATAGCTGATGCGGAATTGTACTTGCATATGTATCTACTATAGCGACTTTAGGATCTATTTCATAAGCCATTTTAGGGAGATAGCCAACTACATCCCGCGCATTGACTCCATTTAGTCCTAGCCACTGTAAACCTCCTATAAATGAGTTTCCTGGAGCAAAGGACAGACTATAACCCCAGAGTATCCAGGTCACTCCCACAATGGCCATTAAGATGAAACTCATCATCAAGGTGTTTAAAATGTTGCGAGACCGCACAAACCCCCCATAAAAGAATGCTAGTCCGGGGGTCATTAGTAAGACTAAAGCGGAAGAAATTAGCATCCATGCTGTATCGCCACCATCTGGTTTAGGTGGTGCCTTAGGTGCTTGGCTCACAACTTGCGCTATCGCATCTTGCATTTCTAGTCCTAAGACTAGGCAGAGCGCCACTAGAATAACGATTAGACTTTTTTTAAGCATTGAATTGGTTTATTTCTCCTTGCAAAACTTGAATTATTCAGTACAATTGATTGAAAAATTTTTGGTTCTTCGTTTGATTACTTTATTTAACCGAGGTATTTTTTTCGGTAGCTAATTATACTCAGTCTTGAGACTGACATCTGGGTGAATCTAGCTTTCTTAGCAGACTTTCTTAACCTTAGAATAGAGTAAAGAAACTACGCTGAAATACCCGTGACTGAACAACTTGTAAAAAATCCTGAGCTTATGGCTAAAACAACTTTACTAGAAGTAAGTGGGATGAAATGTGCGGGCTGTGTAGCAGCAGTGGAAAGAAAACTCTCACAAGAGTCTGGAGTACTCAAAGCTAGTGTGAATCTAGTCACAGAAATAGCAGTTATTGAATACAGTCCCTCCATAGTGCAACCCGAAACTCTAGCTGAAAAATTGACCAATTTGGGTTTCCCTTCGTCGCCTCGCACTAGTACTCAATTAACTACTCTAGTAAGCAACCAGCAGCAAGAAGAAGAGGAAAAATGGAACCTCATACTGGCAATTATATTAATAATCCTATCCAGCGTTGGACATATTGAACACCTAGGCGGTCCGCATCTACCTTATTTAAGTAGCATTCAATTACATTGGGGTTTAGCTACTATCGCCCTAGGTTGGACTAGTCGTTCGATCATCCTAGAAGGGTTCAAAGGACTACTCAGAAATAGTCCGAATATGAATAGTCTAATTGCTTTAGGGGCGACTAGTGCCTATGTTGCTAGTTGTATAGCTTGGTTCTTTCCTCAACTAGGCTGGGAGTGCTTCTTTGAAGAACCAGTTATGTTATTGGGTTTCATCCTTTTAGGTAGAAGTATAGAAAAAAGAGCGAGAAACCGCGCTAAAAGTTCTCTAGTTAACTTGATGTCACTACAACCTAAGTTAGCTAGTTTAGTCGCTAATGGCAGTAGCTTAGAAGTATCAGGGATAGAAATACCCATAGAACAGGTTAAAATTGGCGACTGTGTCCGCATTCTCCCAGGGGAAAAAATACCTGTCGATGGAAACATCCAATTAGGGACAACTACCATTGATGAAGCTATGTTAACAGGAGAATCTCTCCCTGTTCTCAAAAGCATAGGAGATGAAGTAGTAGGAGGTTCCCTCAACCAAACAGGGATCATCATAGTTCAAGTAGAGCGTATTGGGTCAGAAACCACCCTATCCCAAATAATTCAAGCAGTCGGGACAGCCCAATCTCGCAAAGCACCTGCTCAATATCTAGCAGATCTAGTAGCAGGTTATTTTACTTATGGGGTAATGACTATTGCAGTATTGACTTTCTGCTTTTGGTTATTGCGAGGTGATAGCACAGTCATCCTTCCTCATACAGGATATTCTCATACTCCAGTTATCGCCACAACTCCCCTTTTATTGAGTTTAAAACTAGCTATCTCAGTTTTAGTGATTGCTTGTCCCTGTGCTTTAGGACTAGCTACCCCTACAGCTATTTTAGTGGGTACTAGTATTGCGGCGGAAAAAGGCATACTAATAAAAGGTGGTGATATTCTAGAAAAGATCCACCAACTAAAAATACTTGTCTTTGATAAGACAGGAACACTCACCCTTGGCCGTCCCGTTATTACAGACTATCTCCCCTTAGGAGAAACAAGTAAAGAAGAACTCTTACAAATTGCTGCCAGTGCTGAAAGCAGTACTTATCATCCACTCGGATTAGCCATCCAAGAAGCAGCTAAAGAACAAAACCTCCCCTTTCTAGTAGTAGAAAACAGTCAAAATGAGTCGGGGAGAGGACTAGTTGCCCAAATAGCAGGCAAAACTGTCTTAGTTGGGAATCAGCTTTATCTAGACAGTCATGCTATTCAACTACAAGAGGGTCTACAGGAGAAAAGTCAAGTCCTTCTTAAAGAAGGTAAAACCCTAGTCTATATCGCTCAAGCAGGAAAAGTGATCGGCGCTTTAGCTTTAGTGGATACTTTACGTCCTGATGCTCAAAAAACCATTCAAAGTCTACAAGAAAAAGGTATTGAGGTAGTTCTGGTAACGGGAGATCACAACGAGGTAGCCCAAAAAATAGCGCAGCAACTCGGGATTACTCAAGTCTATGCTGGGATTACCCCACAAGGAAAGGCAGAAATAATTAGTAAATTACAACAGGGAGATCCTAAAATGATTGTCGGGATGATTGGCGATGGGATCAATGATGCTCCAGCTATTGCTCAAGCAAATTTAGGGCTCTCTCTCTCAGGGGCCACAGATATCGCTCAAGAAGCAGCAGAAGTCATTTTGATGAAGGGACAACTGTCAGATATCCTGTTCGCTTTAGAATTGAGTCAAGCAACTATGACTAAGATTTATCAAAACCTTTTCTTTGCTTTTGGTTATAATCTTATCTTTATTCCTTTAGCAGCAGGAATAGCCTTCCCTCATTTCTATCTAGGACCTGCTGTGGCAGGCGCTTTTATGGCTAGTAGTTCAATCCTAGTGGTGTTAAATTCTCTACTCTTAAATCGTCGTTTTACTCATTAATAATCATGTCTAATACTTTTCAATCTATCATTACTCAACTAAATCAATTCTGGAGCACAAGAGGCTGTCTCATTGTCCAACCTTATGATCTTGAAAAAGGTGCAGGAACAATGAATCCTCATACCTTTTTACGTGCTATTGGACCTGAACCTTGGGCAGTAGCCTATATAGAACCCTGTCGTCGTCCTACTGATGGACGTTATGGGGAAAATCCTAACCGCTTTCAACATTACTTTCAATATCAGGTATTAATTAAACCTAATCCTGATAATATTCAGGATATCTATCTAGACTCCTTACGTTCTTTGGGAATTAACCCGCAAGAGCACGATATTCGCTTTGTAGAAGATAACTGGGAATCACCTACTCTAGGCGCTTGGGGCGTAGGTTGGGAAGTCTGGTTAGATGGCATGGAAGTTACTCAATTTACCTATTTTCAACAGTGTGGAGGGATTGATTGTCGTCCTGTCTCTATCGAGATAACTTATGGTTTAGAACGTCTGGCTATGTATCTACAAGAAGTGGATTCAATTAATAAGATTCAATGGAATGAACAGATTAAATATGGTGATATATATCTACAGAATGAGATAGAGCAATGTACCTATAATTTTGAAGCCTCTAACCCTGAAATGCTATTTAATCTCTTTTCTCTCTATGAACAGGAAGCTAAACAGTTAATTGAAAGGGAGTTAGTTACTCCAGCTTTAGACTATGTTTTAAAATGCTCTCATAGTTTTAATCTGCTGGACGCTAGAGGGGTGATAGCTGTAGCTGAGAGAACTCGCTATATTGGACGTATTCGGGGACTAGCAAGGGAAGTTGCTCATCTCTACCTAGAACAGAGAAAGTCTTTAGGCTTTCCTTTACTAGTGAAAGAAAAAAAACTAGACCTATCAGCCATATAAACTGCTAAAATGCGTTTTAGCAACTCATATAGCAAAAGGCAAGTTAAAAAGCTTGCATCTTGAAAGAAACTTATGTTATTATGAGATTTCACTTGAGGACGTATAGCTCAGTTGGTTAGAGCGCTACGTTGACATCGTAGAGGTCACTGGTTCGAATCCAGTTACGTCCATTTATAGACATTGTCGGCACTGTACAACCAGTGTGATTTAAACCATAACATTGCCAAAGCGGTAGAGTCATACTTTACAGCAAATGTAAATCTATTAAGCCACAACTTAAAAACCAAAACTCGGGCTCTCTCGGAGGCCCGCTCCCTGGTTAAGCAAGCTTATCTAGTCTCAAACTGCTGTAAATGTGTTTTAGCTTAATTCAGGATTATCTATTTTTTTCTTAATAGGGAGAGGTTTTTTCTCGCCTGAAGGTATCTGTTTAGGATTAATTGTCTTAGTTCTTTTTGGTCGTTCCAGTGTGACAGTAGTAAAACACTCTGGTTTTTCAGTACTAATATGATAATTAATAGGTAATTGATTAACTGTAGCTAAAAGGTCCATACCTCTTTTGAGGCCCTTGGGTGACTCATAAAAACCAATGACGCGATTTTTCTCATTATCTATTAGGTAAAGCATGATGGTAATTTCCAGTAAAAAAACTCCTCTAGTATATTTTAGAGGAGTTTTTAGGTAATTGACGAAAAATTTTTTAGTAGCGAGTGGTATTAGGTTTGTGGACGATAAAGCTTACGGTTTGACATTGTTTGATATTGTCAAAACCGATAACGCGGATGTAGCTTCCGGGATATTCAGCGCGGCATTCGCGAATCTCAGACAGCACATCTTGTGGTACAGAAGATTTAAAGAGGGGGAGTTTCCAGAGAGTCCAGTAGTGGTCACTAGGTTTAGGATTTTCTTCAAATTCAATAGCAGGAATATAGCCTTGAGCTAAAAGATATTGAATTTGTTTAACGATTTGCTGATCAGTTAAAGGGGGGAGATAGGAGAGGGTTTCGTAACGACGCTCTTTTGATAGAGTTTTCATGGGTATATTTTCCTTGCTGGTGTGTTATTGTTCTTTTGAGTCATTGAGTTCTGAAGCGGGGGGAGACCAAGTTAGACGTTCTAGAAGTTGACGTCGGTGCTCAATATTAGCTTGAACGATGCTTGTTCTCACCATTTCTGGCAGAAGGTCTAGAATACTTTCAGCCAGATGTTGGCGTACCGTTAAAATTCTCAAGACCAGTTCCTTATTTTCACTCATTAATTCTTCTAGAAATACTTCACCATTTTGGATGTTATGACTAGAAGTATATTGAGTTAGCCAAAGAGCTTGAGGAGGGTTGGTTTCTGTCAGTTGATCAATGATCGTCCGAACAGCTTGATAAGTAAGATAACTACGTAAAACTTGAGCAGTGTCTTCGGCAACTTTCTTTGGATACATCAAACTTACCTAATTTCCCTGTGGGGATAAGTTGTTAGTGAGTAATCATACACTAACAACTTTTCTTTTAGATAGTATCCACAGCGTCAAACTCGAATTTAATTTCTTTCCACAGTTCACAAGCGGCAGCTAGTTCAGGGCTCCAGCGAGCGGCTTCGCGGATTACCTCATTTCCTTCGCGAGCGAGGGAGCGGCCTTCGTTACGAGCTTGGAGACAAGCTTCTAGGGCAACGCGGTTAGCGGTTGCACCTGGTGCATTACCCCAAGGGTGTCCAAGAGTACCGCCACCGAATTGTAAGCAGGAGTCATCGCCGAAGATTTCTACTAGGGCTGGCATGTGCCATACATGTATACCACCAGAGGCTACAGGCATAACACCAGGCATGGAGGCATAGTCTTGAGTGAAGAATATACCGCGTGCACGATCTTCTTCTACATAGTCTTCGCGCATGAGGTCAACGAAGCCCATAGTGATCCCGCGTTCCCCTTCTAATTTACCGACAACGGTTCCTGAGTGGAGGTGGTCACCACCAGACATCCGGAGACACTTAGCAAGGACGCGGAAGTGGATACCATGATTTTTCTGACGGTCGATCACTGCGTGCATAGCGCGGTGAATGTGGAGGAGAAGCCCATTCTCACGACAGTACTTAGCTAGGCTGGTATTGGCTGTAAAACCACCTGTGAGGTAGTCGTGCATGATGATGGGGGTTTTGATTTCTTTAGCGAATTGAGCCCTTGCGAGCATGTCTTCAAAGGTACCTGCGGTGACGTTTAGATAGTGTCCTTTGACTTCATTTGTTTCGGCTTGTGCTTTCTCTATGGCTTCTTGAACAAAGAGGAAGCGGTCACGCCAACGCATAAAGGGTTGAGAGTTGATGTTTTCGTCGTCTTTGGTGAAGTCTAGACCACCGCGTAGACATTCATAGACGGCACGTCCATAGTTTTTCGCAGAGAGACCTAATTTAGGTTTGATGGTGCAGCCTAGGAGAGGACGACCATATTTGTTGAGTTTGTCGCGTTCTACTGTAATCCCGTGTGGAGGTCCTTGGAAGGTTTTGAGGTAGGCAACTGGTATGCGTAAATCTTCTAAACGGAGGGCACGTAGGGCTTTAAAACCAAAAACGTTTCCGACTAGAGATGTCAGTAGGTTAGTTACTGATCCTTCTTCAAAGAGGTCTAGGGGATAGGCGATGAATGCGAAAAATTGGTTGTCTTCGCCAGGGATGGATTCGATGTCATAGCAGCGACCTTTATAGCGATCTAAGTCTGTTAGTAGGTCTGTCCAAACTGTTGTCCAGGTTCCTGTGGAAGATTCAGCCGCTACTGCTGCTCCTGCTTCTTCGGGTGGTACTCCTGGCTGAGGAGTGACACGGAAACAGGCTAAAATATCAGTATCTTTTGGAGTATAATCGGGGGTGTAATAGGTTAAACGATAGTCCTGTACACCCGCTTTAAACCCAGCAGATTTGGTTTGTACCATTTGGCAATTCCTCCATATATTTACTATTTTTTTTCAGGTTTCAGGCCTTTTTTGCTCCTTACTCCCTAGATGTCTATTAGAAGTAATTCTTTTGACTATCTCTGACTCGATTTTCTTATTTTAACACAATAACCCTGATTTTTTACATTATTTTATGTTAATCATTGATTTTTTTTTAACTTCCCTATTAATTTTTCTAATCATTGCCAGATAAGACTTTGAGTTATTTCAAAATCGTTACAAAAAACAATTTATATTGCTTTTTATTAAGCAATAAAGGTCTGAAAAGAGCTAAAATCTTCTCTAAGAATGAGGAGAATTATTAATAGATTGACGTCCAGGGAAAAGGGTTACTAGGAGTTGATTAATGTACACTTTTCCAACTACAGGAGATTTAGAAATATTTTCTTCCCTATTCTCAATTGGGTCGGGCGATATTTCGGACACTGAATTTTCCTTCTCTGGCGCTGAGATTGTTTCTTCTGTTGGAGCCAAGGGTGACTCTATAGCTGGAACTTTTTCTTCGGAGGGGTCACCGATTAAAGAGCCAGCTAAGATCACTGTAGAAGGTTCAATGGAGCTATTAAAAATAGTAGCACCAGTGCCGATACATACATTAGCTCCGATCTTCCCTTTTCCCACTATCAAAACGCCTGCTCCTAGAATAGCGCCTGCTTCAATTTCTATTGCCCCGGAGGCCGCAAGAACCGTACCCATGCCTAGACAGGCTCCTGCTTTAATGACAATGCTACTCTCATCGGAGGTGGCACAGAGAATTACACCCGGACCTATCGAAGCTCCTTCCTCAATAGTGACATGACCGTTGATGATGATCTCGCAATGAGTTATTGGTCTAATAGAGAGTAAGCGGCGCATAGTTTTACGTCCTGGAAAAGATTTAGGGACGTTTAATGATTGTTTCTAGGATGCGGCGTTTGGCTTTGGTATCAATCCCGATCAGGCGAACGTATTCTCCTTGATGTTCGGTTAGACATTTACTTAACGCAGCTAATACATCACTTTCTCTATTGGATTCAATAGGATTACAACTAGTCCAAGAACTGGTTTTGAATCGGCGTTTATCAGCGTGTTCTGTCCCTATTTTGTAGCCTTGTTGTAGTAGGGAGCGAACTTGAGCGAGGGTCTCTGGATCTAAGGAACTTTGGCCATTGCCGTTGCCATGTCCGTTGCCATTATAAGAAACAGGACTACTTTCTACTTTAAAGCTTTCTGTTGCTTGAGCTCTGGTAGGTGTCGTTGTTTCACCTGGTCTGGCTATTACGGTTTCTAAAACTCGCCGTTTAGCTTTGGGGTCAATTCCTAAGAGGCGAACATAGTCTCCTTGATGTTCAGCTAGACAATTGTTGAGAGCTTGCAATACATCAGCCTCTCTTGTGGCTTCGATCGGAGCACAGCTTGTCCAGGAACTTGTTTTAAAACGTCTTTTATCTGCGTGTTCGGTGCCGATTTTATAGCCTTGTTGTAGTAGGGAGCGAATTGTATTAACTATTTCCCCGCTTAAGGAGCTCACGCCTGAAGAGGATGGTACTTGTCGTACTTGTGTTACATTACTTGTTACAGTAGCCGAAGCAGGAGCAGTTTCCCCTGGACGCTGTACGATTAATTCTAAAACTCGGCGTTTAGCAATGGGGTCTATCCCGATCAGGCGAACATACTCTCCTTGATGTTCGGCTAAGACATTATTGAGAATATTGAGTATTTCGGCTTCTTTTTTAGATTCAATGATTCCTGCTGTTTGCCATGAACTGGTTTTAAAGCGGCGGATGTTGGCATATTCTGTGGCAATTTTACAGCCTTGCGCTAAGAGTGAGCGGATATGGGCGGCAATGTTATGATCTACAGTATTTGTGTTTGAATTGGAAATTGGGGCTGTTGAGGTTCTTGGGGAGGCAGCCGCAGCAGTAACGGGGGTTCCCAAGCCATCGGGACGCTGTATGATTGCTTCAAATGCTCGTTTTTTGGCTTTGCTATCAATACCTATCAGACGGATATACTCGTCTGGATATTCTCTTAAATAACCTTCTAATTGTTGGAGTACTTGTTCGAGGCGATTATTTGTGATTGTCCCAAAGCTTTGCCATGAACTTGTTTTAAAACGTCTTTTATCGGCGTGCTCTACTCCTATAGTGTAGCCTTGATTGAGAAGTGAGCGGACTTGCTCTTTAAGATCTGCTGTTAAACTCATATTATTCACCAAATTTGTATATTCATTCTCCTTAGTTGTCGGGAAATTGCTTTCCCTTTTTGTCGTACTGGCTCGCTCCAGTGCTGATGTGGCTAATTCTCCTAGTTTCCTTATTTGGGCTACTAGTTGAAGGTCTTTGGGTTGGACATCGGGAAGTCGGTCGGCTTGGGCTTGACTTGTAATTATCGAACCTGAAGGCACATATTTTCCCGGGGCAATTTCTACATCTTGTACCAAAGCGTGCATCATTATGATGCTGCCTTGACCAAGTCTGGCATTAAATAGGGTAGACCGAAACCCCACAAAACAGTCATCACCTATGTAGGCTGGTCCATGGACTAGCGCCATGTGTCCTAGACAGGTCTTTTTGCCAATCCAAACAGAGTGTTCTTTTCCATCATCGCCGAGCACTTTTCCTGTTTCTTGTCCATGAATGATTACTCCCTCTTGAATGATGGTTCCTTCCTTGATAGAAAAGGGGGTGCCTTGATCGGCTCTGATGGAGGTTCCTGCGGCTATAAAAACATGAGCGTCAATTCTTACATCTCCAACTAGATCTGCAAAAGAATGTACTATCGCTGTGGCGTCGATTTCTGCTCTCTTTGAATTTGAGGGAGCCGCAGCCTCTTTGACTGCCATTTTTCTTAATTCCTCAAGTAGTTTTTTTATCTTTGGTTACGGTCGTTCTCTTTTTTGCTGTACAGGGAACTGTTGTCTACCGAGACAGTATCAATAATTCCGACCACCAGAGCATCTATTGGACGTTCTTGATTTCCTTGTTCTGTTCTGGCTGCACTTCCCCGAGACACTAACACCCACTCATTAATTCCCGCTCCTACTAGGTCTGCTGCGACTTCATAGTTAGGCATCAGTTGCCCTTCTAGGTCTATAAATTGCAGCAGTAGGAGTTTTATTCCTGTTAGTGAACGGGTTTTATGCGTACTCACAACAGTCCCCCGCACTTTAGCAATTTGCATTTCAAAAATGGATTATATTCTTCTCAAAGGCTGAGGGTTGACACTTTCCCGGAATTGTTCTACTGCTTCTGTATAGCGAATTGGTAGTACGTATTCGAGGTTTTCTTGTGGACGGGCGATAATATGATCTGAGAGGACTTGTCCACCATTGACTCTTCTAACACTTTGTATTCCTGCTGAAACAGACGCTTGTACTTCTGACACGTCGCCACGGACAATTACCGTTACACGACCACTGCCAATTTTTTCGTATCCTACTAAGGTCACACGGGCTGCTTTGACCATTGCATCAGCTGCTTCTACTACGGCTGGAAAACCCAATGTTTCGATCATTCCTACGGCAATTGACATGATTCTTTACTCCAGTTTGGCTCTTATATAGGTTTAATAGGTTCTAAATTGTTCTACTTCTTCTGTATAGCGAATTGGTAGTACATATTCGAGGTTTTCGTGTGGACGGGCGATAATGTGAGTTGAGAGGACTTCTCCACCATGTACGCGGTTTACACTTTCTATTCCTGCTGAGACGGATGCTTGGACTTCTGAAACGTCGCCTCGGACAATTACCGTTACACGACCACTGCCAATTTTTTCGTATCCTACTAAGGTGACACGGGCTGCTTTCACCATTGCATCAGCTGCTTCTACTACGGCTGGAAAACCCAATGTTTCGATCATTCCTACGGCAATTGACATTTTCTCGATTTCCTCTTTGCTTTTTTTTAACTAGACTAACTTTGTTACTGAAATTTTTATCTTTTCTCAGTTTTTTCGTTATTTTTAGATTGTCACTTATTGCATTTTCTCATAAGATGGTCTCTTTATTTCAAGTCCCTTAGGTCTTACGAATCACGGTTAATTAACTCTCTATCAATAGCATAGATAACCTTGGCACCTTTAACAATATAACTGTGATGATTATTTCTAATTCGATAGTTAATAAAATTTAATGTCTCGCTGCTGTTTTTCTCATTTAGGAATTTATACTCATTTATATTTTTTTTATACTAAACAGTTTTAAGTTAAAGGGAACAGAGTAGGCGTAGCCGCACAGAGGCTACAGAAATATTTAATTAATGATTATATAACCATATGGAGTTATTAAGGACAAAAGAGCAAGGGTTTTGATATAGCTTGGCCCTTACCTGCTATTTAGTCTTTCTTTACTAAGCCCCAAGCTAATTTGGCGGCACCAACTATACCTGCTTGATTGCCTAATTCTGCTTTCAGTAATTGTAGTCCTTCGCGAGATGGGGGTAAGACCCGCTTTTTTATCTCAGCTAAGGCATAGGGGAGGAAAAAATCAGCACTTGCGCTCACTCCCCCACCAATAATGATTGCTTCAGGTGTCAAGGTGTAGATAAAACTGGTCAGTCCAATCCCTAAAATACTTCCATACTCTTTCCAGAATGCTAGTGCATCTGGATTGCCAACCTGAGCTAACTCCCCCATTTCGGCTGGATCTTTCCCTGTCATTCTGTGTATAGCAGATATGGAGAGATGTTGTTCTAGAGAGCCTTTATTGCCGCTATTACACTCTGGTCCATTGGGGTCAAACATGATTAAACCTAGTTCTCCAGCTGCGCCAAGATGTCCTGTAAATAGGCTGCCTTGTATAATTATTGCTCCACCTACGCCAGTCCCCAAGGTTAACAGAATTATATCTTTATAGTTCATTCCTGCGCCTAACCATGCTTCTCCTAGTCCTGCACAATTGGCATCATTAGCTAAAATAGTTGGTAGACCAGTTTTAGATTCTAATTTTTCAGCAAGGGGAACATCTAACCAACCAGAAAGATTAATGGCTACTTTAGTAATACGACCAGCGCGATCTACAACACCTGGAACCCCTACACCCAAAGCTAAAACTGTTTTTTCTGGGTTAATCTCTTCTAATGCTTTAACTATTGCTTCGACAACTGCTTCTGGTGTAGCGGGAATTGGGGTCGGAATTGTCAATATCTGATTACATATTCCTTTGTTGGCAAAACGTCCCATTTTAATGGCAGTTCCACCTATATCTATGCCAATGACTTCATGCTGCGGGTTCATCTTTTAAAAAACTTCCTTCTAGAAATTGTTGAATTTCCATATCACCTACTCTACAACATTTGGTTTTATTGCCTATTGCCAGAAGTATTCCCTTTTTTTGTAACATTTCCCCGCGCAAAACTTCTATCTGTTCTTCTAGAGACTCAATGCGGTCTAATAGTATTCTGATCACTGTCGCTTCTGAGTCAGGTAAGTTGCCATGTTCTAGGGGATTTACTCGCACTCCTGAGCGATAGACGATGCGTCCCGGTATCCCTACGACTGTACAGTCAGAGGGGACATTTTGTAAAACAACCGAACCTGCGCCAATTCTGACATTATCTCCAATATTTATGTTCCCTAAGACTTTTGCACCTGCTCCTACAACTACATTTTCTCCTAAGGTTGGGTGTCTTTTCCCATGCTCTTTACCTGTTCCTCCTAGGGTCACTCCTTGATAAATTAAGCTATAGTTACCTACTATAGCTGTTTCCCCAATCACTACTCCCATGCCATGATCTATAAAAACACCTTCACCTATTTGGGCTTTAGGGTGAATTTCTACTCCTGTTAAGAAACGGGCAATATGAGAGATAAAGCGGGGGAAAAAGGGAATTTTCAGTGTTATATCTAGGAAGTGCGCAAGACGATGCAATAATAGCGCTTGGAAGCCAGGATAACAAAAAATCACTTCTAATACCCCTCTAGCGGCTGGGTCACGCTCGAAGATGATTTTGAAATCAGCAATGAGTGAGGCTAACACGTTTCAATAGTCCCTTGTTTTTATAGTCGGCATTATTTATATGTTAATCTGATTTATGTATATTTTTACACTTGGTGTCAATAATTACAGAACTTTTCACTCAGCACAAAAGACTGTCACTTACCAACAGTCTCATTGATGTATATTTAGCTCTAGCTTAATGGCTTTTAAGCATGAAAGGCCGCATGATAGTCATTGAAATAAGCAGCGTGTGTCAAACTAGATGCAGTGAGGAAACCTTGTTCACTTCCTAACCCAGCAAGACCTAAACTTTGAGAACTTAAACCATTAGCCGAAGTGTAGGTAGTGCTACCATCTACATACTGTGTAATGGTAAGCTTCTTGAGATTTTGAGGTGGTTAGAGTAGGCTCTTGGTGACATCCAAGAGAAATGCTCGTTCCCTTAGTTAAGTATGTTAAAGTGGTAATGAGTATGTTTTAGAGTTATTGACAGATAGCCTCAGCTATGGAAGAACAAGGGGCGAAAACACAACCCATTATAAGGTCTTTAAAAGATGCTCTCACTCGTTGTCAAGCGCAAGGAATGAGGGTGAGTCGTCAGCGTCGTTATATTTTAGAACTGTTATGGGAAGTAAAAGAACATCTTTCGGCTAGAGAGATTTATGACCGTCTTAACCAAAGAGGGAAAAGCATAGGTCACACTTCAGTCTATCAAAATTTAGAAGCGCTCTCCCAAGCCGCGATTATTGAATGTCTCGACAGATCTCAAGGTAGACTTTACGGGAATATAAGTACTTCCCATAGTCATATTAACTGTTTAGATACAGAACAGATCATTGATGTTCAGGTAGAATTACCAACAGAGATGTTAGAAAAAATTGAAGCCATGACAGGGATTAAAATTACAGACTATACTATTGATTTTTACGGTTATAAAAGACCACCGACACAATAAATGTCTTATAGTCTTTTACATAGTCGGTTGGAAAATAATTTAAAAACCCGACATTTGCTAGAGAAAGGAGAAAGAATATTAATTGCGCTCTCAGGAGGACAAGACTCTCTCTGCCTAACTAAAATACTGCTAGACTTACGTAAAAGATGGTTATGGGATCTGTCCGTTGTCCATTGTGATCATGGTTGGTCTTCCGATTTAGGCATGGCTGAACACGTTCAATCTCTAGTAAAATCTTGGGGTCTACCCTTCTATTTAAAAAGCACACAAGGACTCGTAGAGAGGGAAGAAGCAGCGAGAAAGTGGCGTTACCAAGTTTTAGAAGAAATTGCACTTAGTGAGGGCTTCAGCACGATTGTTACAGGACATACGGAAAGTGATCGAGCCGAAACCCTTCTCTATAATCTAATTCGAGGAACAGGAACTGATGGATTAGTTGCCTTAAATTGGCTACGTCATCTAACCCCTGAGATTAAGTTAGTTAGACCCCTACTCAATATTACTAGGAGCGAAACAGGAGAATTTTGTCGTGAATATACTTTACCTGTCTGGGAGGATGCAGTCAATCAAAAATTAATATATGCGCGCAACCGTCTCAGGTTAGAAGTCATTCCCTATCTATTAACTCACTTTAATCCACAACTAGAGCAACATTTAGGACAGACAGCCGAAATATTGCGAGAAGAAAGTGAGTATTTGAACTCTCTAGTAGAGGGAATAGTCAAACAAGTTATAGAACCTGGGCGGCTCAATCGTCTAGGTTTACGCAATGTTCCTCTAGCTTTACAAAGAAGAGTGATCCGCTCTTTTTTAGCACAAGTCCTCTTGAAAATGCCTAATTTTGAGCAAATAGAAGCAACCAGACAATTAATAGATGCTCCTAATGGTAGTAAAACTTCTTCTTTTCCTGGTCAAGTGGTTTTACTGGTTGAGAAAGAATGGATAGTGATGCGGCAGTAGGCAGTAGGCAGTAGGTCTTGTGTCAATATTTTGTAACAAAACTTTACTTTGTGCTTAACATACGTTAATATAATAGAAAAGAGTCAGCCTAAGAATCACGATATTTTTGGATGTCTTATCTTAAGTGGAGTGAATAATGATGGAAACGCAACAGTCTTGGTCAGTGTCTTCTTCTGAACAAAGGCAGCAAAAAATGAGTCTTGTGGCCCTTCTGTTTTTTATGATGGGAGCCTTGAACATCTATATATATCTACAACGAACAAAGCAACGCGTCAACTCAGAAGTCAGTCGTCTATTCCAACTAAGTCTATTAGCAGCCATAATAGCTGGAGTGCTTGAGATTTATAATTATTTGACCCTTTCCTTTAATTTTCTCTAATCTTAATACAAAATTACGATATCAGATTTGTCAATGGCTTAACCAAAAAGTTGAGCCATTGATTGTTCCTGTACCCCTCATCGCCTTTCCCCTTAGGGGGAAGAGGGAGTAAGTCTTCACATACTATAGATAATGCAAAATTAGATTTAGATTATGCTAATTTCAAATAAACTGCGATAAACTGTTACAAATATTACATTTACTTACTAGAAAGAAATTTACAGTGGAAAGTGAAATTAATCATAAGTTAAAAAAAATTGATTATTAGCATACTCAGTCTATGTTGCGGTTAGCAGTAGGACATGAGAAAAATAATTTAATATTAAGGATATGTAAATATGCTGCGAGGATTGTTGTCCTTTCGAGGTCCTTATCGGATCTTAAACTTTGCTTGGTTCGCCTTTTTCTTAACATTTGTCGTCTGGTTTAATTATGCCCCATTTGCCACAGTTATTCGCGAAGAACTACATCTGACAATTGGTCAATCTAGAACTATTGGTCTATGTAACTTAGCCTTGACCATTCCAGCGCGGATTATTATTGGGATGTTGTTGGATCGCTTTGGTCCAAGGATCACCTATTCTGCTATCTTAATTTATGCAGCCATACCCTGTTTAGCTTCTGCCTTGGCGCAAGACTTTAATCAGTTAGTAGTAAGCCGTTTATTAATGGGCATAGTCGGTGCAGGCTTTGTAGTCGGTATTAGACTGGTAGGAGAATGGTTTGAAGCCAAGGAGATTGGACTAGCACAAGGAATTTATGGTGGTTGGGGTAACTTTGGTTCCTTTGCCTCAGAAGCCTTTCTTCCCATGATTGCCGTAGGTACTGGTTTTCTCTATGCTGGACATGAAAACTGGCGTTTAGCAATAGGGTTAAGCGGTATAGTATCGCTGCTATTTGGTATTTTATTCTATCAAAATGTGCGAAATACACCTCCAGGAAAAGTATATCAGCGTCCAACTCGTAATGGTGGAATGGAAGTAACCTCACGCAGCAGTTTCTGGGGACTGATCTTAAATAATATTCCTTTTTTAGGTGCTCTAGGCTTAATTACATGGCGCTTACAACTAGTTAAGTTTCTAAGTCCCTCTACAATGTATGCTATTTGGGCTTTTTTGGTCGTCTTATTTGTCTTCCAAACTTATAAGGCTTTTCAAGTGAACCGCGAAGTCGTTATAGGTGAAAAAACCTATCCAGCCAACGAACGCTATCAAATGAGTCAAGTCTTTTTACTTGAACTAGCTTATGCTGTCAGTTTCGGCTCAGAATTAGCTGTTGTCTCCATGCTTCCCGAATTCTTTGAACATACCTTTAATTTAAGTCATCAACTAGCAGGTCCTGTGGCGGCCACTTATCCTTTAATGAACTTGATCTCCCGTCCTGCAGGTGGTCTAATTTCTGACAAACTTGGCAGCCGTAAAAATGCCCTCACCTTTATGATCGGTGGAGTTGGTATAGGCTACCTACTGATGAGTCAAATTAATGGAGGACTCTGGTTACCCTTGTCTATTCTTCTGACTATGTGTTGTGCCTTCTTTGTCTTTGGCTGTGCTGGTGCGACATTCGGCATTGCACCTTTAATTAAACGCAGCGTAACTGGGCAAATTGCTGGCAATATAGGAGCTTATGGCAGTGTAGGCTCAGTCCTCTATGCTACTCTTTATAGCTTATTACCACAGACTGTAGAAGGGAATCATACCTTTTTCCAGGTGCTTGGTGTAGCAGGTCTTGTCGTAGCCTTCCTCTGTGCTTTCCTTCTCAAAGAACCAAAAGTTATCAAAGAAGATGCAGCAGAACCTGTGATGGCAGTACATTAAGCTGTTAGGAGATTTTCAGATAAAAAAATGTGTAAGCGGAGGGTAGGTCAGCCAGCACGGTCCTACTCCCCGCATGACCATCTTAAGAGACGCTACGAGCGCACCGAAGTCTAAGCCTACATTCCCCGCTCTCTATAGGAGTCTTCTAAGACTTAAGATAAAATCTGACCTTTAAGCCAGAACGTGGCTGTGGTGAGGGTATAGATTTTAAGCTGAGATCCTGATCTGGTATGATTTCCCAAGCATAATTCCGCAAGAGATAAGAAGCAAAAATCTTCATTTCCATTTGGGCAAAAGCAAAGCCTAGACAGAACCGAGAACCTCCCCCAAAGCCTACTAGAGAGTAGTCTACTTTACTACTTTCTGCTCTAGAGGGACTAAAGCGCTCAGGATCAAACTCTTCTGGTTGAGTATAAATTGTCGGATCTCTATGTGCTCCTTCCATACGGTAGAGAACTTGCCAACCTACAGGGATATAATAACCATTAAAGGAGAAGGCTTTAACTACCCCTCTAAAACCGCCTCCTACTGGTGGGAAGAATCTTTCTACTTCTTTGAGGATCATCTCAAGATAGGGCATATTTTTAAGCTGTTCTAGGCTTAATCTATCTGTAATATTCAAAGCTTGTTGTTCTTCCCTAGCTTTATTTAAAATGTCGGGATGTTGTGCTAAAGCGAGACAGAAAGAAGTCAACATAGAGGTAGTCGTTTCATGTCCTGCAAAGAGCATTAAGACAGCTTGTACCTTAATTTCTTCGAGAGTAAGACGGTTTCCTTCCGTATCTTGACTTTGCAACATTAACCCTAAAGCATCGTTTTTAGGGTTTTTTTGACGCTCGGCAATAACTGCCTCTACATATTTTAAGATCTTGTTTCTAGCCTGTAGAGCTTTACTATAAGTGGACAGGGGAAAATTGAGCCCAAAAGAAAAAAGGCCTTTAGTAAGTTTGGTAAACTCTTGGGAAAGTTGTTGCGTCATTTCGCCTGACTCACTGCCTAGCAAGAGAACGCTAGCTATTTCAAAGGTCATTTCTTTGAGTTCTTTAAACCAGGTTAACTCTTTTTTTTCTTCCCACTTTTGGAAGTATTTCTGCATAATATCTTCCATTGTGATAATGTAGTTAGCCAGGGCAGGACCATGAAAAGCTGGCATTAAAAGTTTACGGTTTCTTTTATGTTCTAAGCCATCCTGTAAAAATAGGGAACGCCCTAAGAGTTCTTTAAAGGTTTTTGGCCAGCCATCTTCCCAAGAAAAGTGGTCAAAATGAGTAGAGAGAATTAAACGGTTAGCGTCTGCCCCCATCATAATAACTGTGGGGCGACCTAGAAGATTGGTTTTGAAAATCCTGCCGTATTTACGTACTTTTTTTCTCACAAAGTTAGGATCATTCACAAAACTGAGTGTTTCGCCAATTAAGGGAAGTCCAAAACTGCCTGGTGGTAAGGGTAGAGTGTTAATTTCAGGAGACATTAAAAATCCTCTTTTATTCCTAATTTTATTGCTTCATTTAAAACTAACTGATGAATAAAACGCCAAGGTTTTTGCTCTTGTTTCGCCAATTTAGCACAGTCTTCATATTCCGGCTGGACATTGACTAGAGAACCCTGATAACGAGCTATTTTCACTCTAACTGAGCCATAAATAGTCTCTATGGTTCTACTTTCTCTCTCTAAGATAGTTCGTTCTTGTCTGGAGTGACGAATACCTAGAGTAGTGGTTTCTCGGAAGATGATCTTCTGACATTCTTCTACTTTTTCAGCTTGAGATAAGACAGTCAATAGAAGACCAGGACGGGATTTTTTCATCATAATAGCAGTGGTAAAAACATCTAGCGCTCCTGCTTCTAAAAGTCGCTCATAGAGATACCCGACTGCTTGTGGGTTTAAGTCATCTATTTGCGTTTCTAAGACTGATATAGTCTCATTCTCTGGTTTCTCCTCTACTTGACCTAACCAAAGACGGAGCACATTAGGTCTAGATAATTCCCGTGTTCCTGCACCTAGTCCGATTTTTTCTAATCGCATGGCTGGAACAGTACAGAAATCCTTAGCCAGTGTAACGGCGATAGCGGCACCTGTAGGGGTCACTAACTCCTTTTCTATGCCATTACTATAAACTGGCACTGAACGGGACTTCAGTAGCTCTAAAACGGCTGGAGTGGGGACATTTAATATTCCATGTGCTGCTTTGACCACACCTCCTCCTGTAGGCAGGGGAGAACAGTAAATCGCATCTACATTCAGCCAGTCAAAGCCTAGAGAGGTGCCTACAATGTCAACAATGGCATCTGTCGCACCTACTTCGTGGAAGTGTACCTGCGTAGGTGGAATGCCATGTACAGCCCCTTCAGCGATGGCTAGTTGCCTGAAGATGGCTAAACTCCAGTTAGTTACCCGAGGGGAGAAGTCGGCTGCTTGGATTAATTTCTCTATTTCTGGAAGATGGCGATGATGATGATGATTAACTTCTAATAAATCTACATGAACTTTGGTAACAATTTGTTGTCCACGCGAGACCTTTTGTGACCAGAGACGATATTCTTGCTCTAGACTAAGACGAGAAAGTTGTTCTTGAAGATATTCTAGAGGGACACCAAGATCAACTAGTGCCCCTAGACACATATCTCCTGAGATTCCAGTCGGACATTCTAAATAGGCTATCTGCTGCATGGCAACTTTGTACTCATTACATCCTAAAAATCCTCAACCTGACCGAATTGCAAAAATTTGTCAGCAATTGAGGGATGGAGCAATTATGCTTTATCCTACAGATACAGTTTACGCTATTGGTTGTGATCTAAGTGTTAAATCAGCTATTGAAAAAGTAAGAAGTCTAAAAAGACTCTCTAATGATAAACCTTTAACTTTCCTCTGTTCATCTCTTTCTAATATTGCTACTTATGCTGTGGTAAGTAATACCGCCTATCGAGTGATGAAGAAGTTAATTCCAGGTCCTTATACTTTCCTTTTACCAGCCACTAAATTAGTACCTAAATTAGTGATGAATCCTAAACGCAAGACAACTGGGATCAGAGTTCCCGCTCATACTATTTCGCAGTCTCTTTTAGAAAGTTTAGGTAATCCTATAATTTCTACTTCTGCTCATTTACCTGATCTCGAAGAAGAAGGTTTTCCTCTTGGTTTAGATCTGTCTTCTCTTTTTGATATCTTAGATAATCAAGTTGATCTCATCATTGAAGATGGGTCTTCTTCACCAGGAGTCACAGCTTCCAGTATTATTGATTTTACTTCAGATATTCCCACTATTGTGCGTCAAGGGTTAGGTTGGGAAGAAGTGCAGAAAAGCTTAGGAATGTGAACTAAGCTAAAACGCATCGATGATGCGTTTTAGCTTAATAATGTTTTTAAGATGAGGATTTTTGGCGGCTTTCCCTTTTTTCTTGGATTAATTTTTGTAGCTTCTGTTGTTGTTCAGGTGTTAAGACAGCCATTACTTGAGCTTTGTTACTCTTTCTTATAGCTTTGATCTGAGTTTTTTGCTCATCTGTGAGGTTTAGATCTTTAGGTTTTTTGTGCTCTTCCTTAGCCTTTTTGAGCTTTGCTTGCTGTTCTGGAGTTAAAATACTATAGATTTGTTGGCGACCAGACTGCAGAATTTGTTTGATCTTTGTTTGTTGATCATCAGTTAAATTCAGTTCTTTACTGTACTTTTGTTTTATGGGACTGTCAACGGTGACAGAGGTTGAACCAGCTATTGCTGCATTCTGATTTACATTAATAACAGCATATGTTGTCAACAATAATGTACCAGTGGACAAAGAAAGAAGTATATTTTTGAGATTCATGCTTTCAGACTTGATTGATTTTGTTTATTTGGACTAATTAAGATAGACCACGGCTCATTATATCAGTAAAAGACGTAATGAGTGCTAACTTAGAGAATTGCGAGTTAAGATCAGATAAAACTGTCAGATATTAGAGATATGTTCTTAAAGCTTTTAGAGAAACTTGGTCGCCAAAGAATTATTTATGATAGGGAGAATCTTGTCCCCTATATGTATCGTTATTATCTGCTCTTCCAAGATAAGGTGAGTGAAGACGAAAATGCCAAAGAACTCCCTTTTAACCTAATGCTACATAAGATCTGTTTGAGTGATCCTGACGATCTCCATGATCACCCTTGGTGGTATGCTACTCTCATTCTCAAAGGAGGTTATTGGGAGATTACTCCTGAAGGTAAATTTTGGCGAGGTCCTGGGCATTTTAGAATTAGTCCTCCTGAGTCATTACACCGTTTGGAAATACCGGAAGGACATTCTTCTTGGAGTCTTTTTTTTAGAGGTATGAAGGTGAAAGAGTGGGGTTTTATTCGCAATAATCAATGGATACCTCATCGCAAATATCTGGAACAAAGAAAAAAAGTTGCCTAATTTTCTCTAGTAAATAGACAAAAAATATGACATCTCTTATCAATCGTCTGAAAATCGTTCAGGGAGATATTACTCAACAGAAGACAGATGCTATTGTCAATGCAGCCAATACCTCCTTATTAGGAGGAGGAGGCGTTGATGGTGCTATTCATAAAGCTGCAGGTAGAGAACTCTTAGAAGAATGTCAAACCCTGGGAGGCTGTCAAACAGGAGAGGCTAAAATTACTAAAGGCTATAGACTACCTGCAAAACATATTATTCACACTGTCGGACCTATTTGGCAAGGGGGACATAGTAAAGAAGATGAACTTTTGCGCTCTTGTTATCAAAAGAGTCTCGGGTTAGCTTTACAGAATAACTTAAAAACTGTAGCTTTTCCAGCTATTAGTACGGGTGTCTATAGGTTTCCTTTAAAAAGAGCAACCCAGATAGCTATTAGTGAAGTAATTGCCATGCTTAATAAGTATCCAGTTTTAGAGGTAACTTTTGTCTGCTTTAGCGAAGAAAGTTATCAATGTTATCAAGAAGTCTTAAAAAGCTATAATCTGTAATATTTATGTCAAATACCAGTACTAAAATCGCTAACATCATTGAACAGCGTAAACCCTTAGCACAAACAATACAAAAAGTAGAAGATAATCTTCACAAACTCTCCTTTACCTTACAAAACTTAGAACAATACCGCAAACAACTATTAAACCACCTAGAAGATCCCCAGATAATTAATCAACTAGAAGAAATTAACTTAAGCGATGTAGATGCTAATATTGGGTCCTCACTGCAAGCTTTAGGTAAATTGAAAAAACGCTTTTCTAGAAATACATTAAATCTCGGGGTGGTTGGACGTGCTAGACAGGGAAAAAGTCGCCTTTTACAGAGTTTAACAGGCTTAACTAGTGCCGAGATTCCAGATGGAAATAGACAACATTGTACAGGTGTAAAAAGCATCATTCATCATAATTCTGGCGGCAATACCTATGCAGAGGTTTATTTTCATACGGAATATTCCTTCTTAGAAGAAGTTATTCAACCCTATTACGATAAACTAGCTTTAGGTAATAAACCTTTTACTTTAGAAGAGTTTGCTAGTAGTCCATTACCTCCCTTATCTAAAAATATTCCTGGCTATGCAGAACCAGGGGCAATGTATGAACATCTTAAGGGGTACCATACCTATTTAACTCAATATCGCCAGCTTTTAAGAGAACCTTCACCTCGCGTCATTCAAAGAGGAGAAATTAGAGACTATGTAGCCCAAGATACCGTAGATGGCGAGAGAAATCTCTATAACTATTTGGCAGTAAAAGAAGTCAAAATTACCTGTAGCTTTCCTAATCCAGAAGTTGACAAAATTGCCATAGTAGATATGCCAGGACTAGGAGATACAGGGATAGGAGATGAAGAAAAATTAATCAAGTCTTTGGGATGCGATATAGACTTTATTTTGTTTGTCAGAATGCCTAAATCTAGCGGAGATTATTGGGCGGATGTGGATGTTAAACTATATGATGTAGCCCGTTCAGCTTTAGTAGAGTTACCTATAGAATTATGGTCATTTGTAGTTCTCAATCAAACTCACCCTACTTCATCTAATGGGGATAATTTAAAGAACTGCCAAGACTTGTTAAATACAGTAGACCAGAAGCATATTAGAGTCAATAAAACTCTAATTAAAAACTGTAGTGACACTCAAGAAGCAGGACAGATTCTAGATAATATTCTGGAATACTTAACCGATAATATGATTAAGTTAGATCGACAATATGCGGAAATTTGTCAGCAACGCTTATTAGAAACCTATCAAACAGTCAAAGCACAAATTACTAAAGCACAAAAAATATTAAATCCTGATAATGAGGAGAATCAAACCATTATAGAAGAGAATTTTAGGGATATTTTTGATACTTGGTGGCGAGAAATAAAAGTCTCATTACAAGATCGTTTAGAAGACCTCGCTATACAACGCCAAACCACTAATTTAGAATTATTACAAGGAGTAGAAGATGCCCTAAAAGCTTGTCAAGAAGATAGAGGAATTTTATCTCTCAAGAAAGAAGATGGCTTAAAACAAATACAGAATAAAATTAAAGCAGATAGTCCTTATAGAGCGTATCCTGACTATCAAGATAACTTAAGACTGCTGATTTCTCATAAATTTCTCTCCCTAGATGAAAATCTAAAAAATACCATTGAAGCTGTCAAAAATGCTGTGGTAGATACCTTAAAAAAAGAGGGACGTTTAGATTGTTTTAGTCAAGCAGAAGGAACTGAGTTCTTCAGAAATATGGCGGCTATTATTCCTAGAGATATAGTCAAGTTAAAAGCAGCATTTGAGATAATTTCTGACTTTAAATTATCCTGTCGGGAGTTTATTTTACCCCGTATTCGTAAATATCTAGATCCCTTGACAAATATTTATGTACCAAATAATCAATATCAAAATAATAGTCCTACACTTCTACTATCTAAAGAAACTACAGCCGAACAGATCTGGGATGCACTAGATATTGATTATGAGACGGTAATTAATACGATAAGACCCGCCTTAGATGAACTATTATATGAACCTAATGAAGCGGCTTATGCTATGGTAGAAGAGTTTATTGATAATGTAGTTCGTCAGAATAATATAGAAAGAGAATGGCGAAACTTTCTCGGCAGAAAACGCGGTCAAGTCTGGCCAGATATTTTCGGGAAACAAGAAGAAAATAGACAGAGACAGAAAGAATGGAAAGCCAAAATAGATCAAGTAGTGTTGATTAATCAAGTAGAGTCATTTCACTTTATTTAAGGAAAAAAATAATGAGTAATGAAGATGAATTAAATATTATCATGCTGGCCATTAGAGGGACAGGAAAAACAAGCTTATTAGCAGCTATGCACGAAGAATTTGATAAAACCTTTGAACGGGCTAATCTCCAAGCATGGACTGAAGATAGTAACACTCTACGTGCTATAGAAGAGTGTAAAGCGATCTTTAGTAAAATTGATGCCAGATTAAAAGATCAAGTCACTCCGACTGAAATTAAAGAAAATCCTTGGAATGATCAAGGCTTCTTTTTTGAGATAGGAAGTGAGGGAAAAAAGTTTATAAAATTGAGATTTACTGATCCTTCTGGAGAATATTTTAAATCAGCAGCTACTCCCACACAAAAAGAATATGTCAGAGAAAAACTCAATCAATGTGATGCTGTGGTTATTCCTATTGATGCCACAGCTTTAATGCAGAATAAAAGGGGGAAAGTAAGTCATGGAGAAATAGGAATATGGCATGAGGAAAAAAATAATCCCCAACGCATCACACAGCTTTTAAAAGATGCCTATACTAATGTTAAATTACCTAGACTGGTCATTTTAGCACCTATAAAATGTGAAACCTATATGCAGAACTCCACCTCTGCAGAAGATCTATTAGACCACATTAAAATGGGTTATCAAGAACTTCTCAACTTTCTCAGTGATACCACCCGAAAAGATAAAATTTCCGTAGTCATTACTCCTGTACAAACTATCGGGAATGTTGTCTATGCTTATCATAAAACAGATGGAAATGGGTTGACTACATTCTATTATAATAAGACTCCTATTAATGCCCCTTATAAGCCAAAAGATGGCGATCAACCTCTCCGTTATATCCTTTTGTTTTTAATCAATGTTTATTTGGAAAGAAAACAACAAGTACTTAAGGATTATGAGGCGAAATTTCGACAAAAAACTGCTCAAGTTAACTTTACTCAAGAAAAATTAGAAGAAGCAAAAAAAGAGTTAGATTATAGAAAAGAAGTTTTCAATACACGGAATCAAACATGGTGGCTTGTCAGAGAAATATTGAATTCATTTGATGATGTAGAAACTCCTTATTATCAGGCAGAAGGAGAAGTAAATATTAAAAATAATGAACTACAAGAAAAGCAGCAGGAAACCTATATCATCTCTAACCAGATTGAAGCTACACAAGAAGAGATTAAAATATTTAATAAAGCTTTGTTCAAGTTTGCTATAGGTGCTAAAAATAATGATGGTTTTGCGATCATTCAAGGACATAAATTTGTAGATATTCCTGATGTAAGTATTTTTTAAGAGGCTATTGTGAAGCAAAATTTAGACATTTATGTAAAGACTTCCCCCTTGGGTAAACAGATAGGTATTCATTGGCGCAAAATAGAGGGAGAACAAAATAGAGAAGAACCTGAACTGGTTACTAAAATCATTGTAGATAATGCAGATAAAAGAAATCGAGTCTTTGTCAATGATCTAATTAACCCTCAAAAACCTTCTCTATTGATTTTTAGAGGTGAAGAGAAACTCTTACTAGAATTAGCAGGAATAGAATGTCCTCGACTTTCGGAAAAATCCGACCGCAAGGTTTTAGCTTCTATTGTTTGGTTAGCTGAAGATTCTCCAGAGAATGAGAAAATCATCAGAATAATTGCTTATGAGGCAACTGATAATATTCTAGGTAAAACTAGTTATCTTTGGGAGAAAATAGAAGAGTCGATCAGCTTTTATGGTGCGGAAGAATTTAGAGTAAATCGAAATATAATAGATGATTATGTCACAGAACTTGTTGAGTCTAATAGACAAAATTTTAGGAATGCACAACCCCAACAACAATATATCATTCACAAAAGAAATGAGGAGGATTTAAAGCTATTGGCTGAAGAATTAAAAGAATGTAATTTACCTCAAGAATGGATAGCCTGGAATGATGAAAGTAAAAAAAATGGCGTTTTAGTAGCTTTTACAGAAGATCGAGATAAAAAAACAATCTTATATGAAGCAGGAGTATGGAGGGGTTACGCTGATAACGCAATAGAACCAGAAAAAAAGTTGCCAGAACCACCGCAATTACTCAAACCACCGCAACCATCACAAACCCAACCCAAATCATCAAAAAAGATAACTCCAGTAATGATAATAATTACAGCAATGATAGTAGCAATTCTGCTGGTCTTGTTTCTGCAAAAACCAGTTCTTTAGAGAGATTTATTCCTGAAGTTGCTAAAGAATTACAAGATCCTGTTAATTCTGTATTAAAGATGGGAACCTTGTTTATAGATGGATTCTTAACACTTTTGTGGAAGACGTTAACATCGGCTATGTCCAATTTAGAAGATTCAGATAATGAAGGTATTTATCTAGTTATTAATTTTTTATATGTTTATCAAAAACGTGATAAGTATAAATCTAGATTTTCTCAATCAGAATATCAAGAACTAGAAAGATTCTATGAATTTTATCGAGATATAATACAAAAAATCAAGGTGGATTCTCCTAATTATATTCCCCCGAATCTTAACCTAAATAACACTAATAAAATTACCCAACACGCTAACACGATAAGTATCTTTAATCAATTAAGCGATACTCAACAAAAAAGCATCATTAATCTAGCTGAATTTTTAGTTTATTGTAAGCAGAATAATTCAGAAAAGCCTGTTTTAAAACAGTATGAAGATTTAAGAGAAAGTCTAATCAAGTGTAGTATATTTTAACCAACTAAACTACAAAGAACATTACAGCAAATGTAAATCTCGTTACGCCACAACTTTAAAACCAAAACCCATGCGGGGAACTCCGAGAGAGCCCCCTGGTTAAGCAAGCTTATCTGGTCTCAAATTGCTGTAAGACAAAAGTTGATGGGACTACTTTGAAATTACTACACTGATTTTGATAAAAGGCCACTAGAATAATAGTAGTAATTTCATTTACAGCAAATGTAAATCTATTAAGCCATAACTTAAAAAAACCAAAACCAGTGCGGGGTAGAGCCCCACGCCCTAGTTTTATGGCTTATCTATTTACAAACTGGTGTAAGGTAACACTTTTTAATCTTTGACAGGTTTTTTGACCATTTGTTAGTAATTGTGAACGCTATAGAAGCTTCGCCGCCCACGTCTCAACCAGTAATTTAAGGTTCTTCTAGTTTAGTCCTTACTTATGTCATATCTCGAAAATCAATTTCTTAGCCAATCGTTCAAGCTAGCTACAGTTGGTATAGTACAAGAAGATTTTAGAACTCGTCGCTTTCTGGTTGTAAATGCAAGCTTTTGCGAGATTGTCGGATATAGCGAAACAGAATTACTCAGACTCACAGTTGATGATATTAAACATCCAGATGACCACGAGCTAGATCGGGAACTTTATATCAACCTAGTGCATGGAGAAACAAACAGCTATCAGTCAGAAAAACGCTATTTGCGGAAAGACGGCAGCACTGTTTGTGTACTGGCTAACTATAATATAATCCGTAATGCACAAGGGCAACCACTCCACACCTTTGCCATTATTCAAGACATTACCGCTTGGAAACAATTAGAAGCAAAGCAACAACAGACACAAATTGCACTCCAGCAAAGTGAAGAAAATCTTCATTTAGCCCTCGACCTAAATTACATCGGCTATTGGGACTGGAATATTAAAACCGGACTCTTAAGCTGGAATGACTACAACTACCGTTTATTAGGCTATGAACCTGGAGAGGTTAGGGACTTGCAAAGAAATAAGATACCAGTTATCCAGTTGGAATAATGGTTATATCCCATGAGGGCAAATCTATTGAAGGAAACCAAAATTGCCGACTATATTCTAAGTCTTCTGTTGATGGAATTACA
>Ga0209085_1000259_pt1 | contig 40036 bp, 37 predicted proteins | sample C_131016_EF_Meta_FD_187310 | JGI IMG/M metagenome (GOLD analysis project Ga0209085, IMG submission 187310) | Freshwater microbial communities from Lake Croche, Canada to study carbon cycling - C_131016_EF_MetaG (SPAdes) (version 2) | ecosystem: Environmental > Aquatic > Freshwater > Lake...
ATAGTTGTAAAGCATCATGAAAGGCTTTTACTTGAGTTAAGCCATTTTGACCCGTGTTGCCGTCTAAAACTAAAAGAGTTTGGTGTGGAGCGCTAGGGATTAATTTTTGGATAACCCTTTTGACTTTTTTGAGTTCTTCCATCAAATTAGATTGAGTGGCGAGTCGACCTGCTGTATCGATAATTAATACATCAGCTTGTCTAGCAAGAGCTGCACCGATGGCGTCATGCGCAACCGTAGCAGCGTCCCCACTAGATTGGGTAATGACCTCAACTTCGTTGCGTTTACCCCATTCACCTAATTGCTCCTTTGCTGCAGCCCGAAAAGTGTCTCCAGCGGCTAATAAGACCTTTTTATTTTGATTTTGAAGGGAATGACACAATTTGCCAATAGTTGTGGTTTTACCAGCGCCATTAACGCCAACTATGAGCCAGATTTCAGGGGTGTGAGTAGGGGTATGCTGATTTAATGGATTGATATTAAACTCTAAGGGGTAGAGAAGTTCTGCAATAAGAATTTCTAATTGTTTTTTGAGCTCAGCAGGATCTGTAATTTTTTCTTTTTTAGCAGTGGAGCGTAATTTGTTCATTAGTTCCTGAGTGGCATGTATGCCAACATCAGCTAATAACAAAGACTCTTCGAGAGATTCAAATAATTCTTCATCAACCTTAGAACGGTTAAAAAGGGATGATAAAGTTTTGCGTAAACCGAACATGAGATTATTTTACAGATGAAATTTAAAAAAGGTAATTCATAGTGAATCAATATAAGACTAATAGACTTTGTATCAATTTAAAACCAATATTTTTCTGTGCTTTGATTTTACTAATACCAAATTCAGGGTATTCGCAAAAAGCAGAGTTTACTCATGAGACTACTTTAGACAATGGCTTAAAAGTCATTGTGAAGGAAGATCATCGGGCTCCAACAGTAGCTCACATGGTTTGGTACCGCACGGGTTCAATTGATGAAACTATGGGCACAACAGGAGTCGCTCACGTTCTTGAACATATGATGTTTAAAGGAACTAAGACTCTAGGACCTGGCGAGTTTTCCAAAAAAGTTGCGGCGCTTGGAGGTAGAGAAAATGCATTTACCAATAATGATTACACCGCATACTTTCAACAAATTGAAAAATCATATTTGCCAGAAATGATGCGTTTAGAAGCTGACAGAATGCATAATTTAGTGCTTTCTGAAGAGGAGTTTAAAAAAGAAATTAAAGTTGTTATGGAGGAAAGACGGTTAAGAACGGATGATCAAGCTTCAGGTCTGTTGTATGAGCAATTTATTGCTACCGCCTTTAACTCCGCCCCCAATAGAAATCCAGTCATTGGCTGGATGGAAGATTTAAAAAATATGACGTATTTAGATGCACAAAATTGGTATAAAAAGTGGTACACACCAAGTAATGCTATTTTGGTTGTTGTCGGCGATGTTGAGCCTAAGCAAGTATTTGAAATGGCCAAGAACACTTATGGAAAAGTTCCCAAGCAAATATTAGAAGAAAGAAAAATACAAGGAGAGCCAGACCAAAAAGGTGTTAAACGTTTTAGTTTAAAAGCTCCAGCAGAAAATATCGTTGTCATGATGGGGTGGAAAGCCCCGAAAGTGATCGACGCAAATATTGATGTCGTGGACCCTTGGGCTTTAGAGGTATTAGCAGGCGTCTTAGACGGCAATGAAAATACGAGATTGAATCGTATCCTTGTAAAAGAAAAAAATATTAGTACTGGCGTTAATGCAGGGGCGGATGCGATTGGTAGAAGTGAGCAGTTATTTATAATTAGTTCCGTTCTTGCCAAAGGAAAAACCCCTGCGATATTTGAGACAGAGGTGAAAAAAATCATTGCTGATATTGCTCAAAATGGTATTAAACCAGATGAATTAAAGCGCGTCAAAATTGCAGTAACTGCTTCACAAATCTATAAAAGAGATTCAGTTTTTGGTCAAGCAATGGAAATTGGATCTTTAGAAGTTGTAGGAATTCCTTGGAACAAAATAGATGCATTGACCGATAAAATTCGTGATGTAACAGCAGATCAAGTCCAAGCAGTGGCGAAAAAATATTTAATTGACGATCGTCTAACTGTGGGAGTTTTAGATCCTCAGCCGATTGATCCACAAAAAAAATTAGCAAATGACAGAGCAGCAGCGTCAATCAAACATTAAGGTAAAAATATGCTCATAAATAAAAGGAATTTGAAGTACTTATGCACTGGCTTGGTAGGTATTTTTATGCAAGCGTATGTTTATGCAACCTTACCTATCCAAAAAATTGATTTGCCTTCTGGCGCTAAATTATTTTATGTAGAGGCAAGAACCATCCCAATGGTAAATATTGGGATTGATTTTCCTGGAGGATTTGCACATGATCCAAAAGATCGCATTGGAGTTGCAAACTTTACTGCGCAGTTAATGAATAAGGGTTCAAAAATAAATGGCGTCGAAAAAAACGAAGCTTTTATTGCAGACAGTATTTCTGAATTAGGGTCGATGGTAGCTTTTATGCCAGGTAAAGAGATGTCATCCGTGCGCATGAAAACACTCAGTACTCCAGAGGTTTTAAATCCATTAATATCCCAAGCGAGTGATATGTTAGCTTTTCCAATATTTTCTAAGAAGATTTTGGAAAGAGAGAAGGCCATTGAAATTAGCGGCCTTTTAGAAAGCCAAACGAAGCCAGAATATATTATGGCAAAGCAATTTAAGAAAATGATTTATCGAGACAATCCTTTAGGAAATGAGCAAAGTGTTAATTCGATTAAAGCGGTATCTATCGATGATTTGAAAAAATTTCATCAAACATACTATCGCGCCGACCAAATGAATGTTCTCATTATTGGCGATGTAAGTCGTGAGCAAGCAATCGAAATTGGAACTAAGTTAACGAAAAACTTACCGAAGACAGGGACTCCTAAATTATCGGTTCCCCCATTAAGTCCTTTGCCAGTTCAAGATGTATCTCAACGCGAGGTAAAAATTGCTCATCCATCGCAACAGGCACATATACAAATGGGGATCACAAGTCCACAAAGAAAAGATCCCGACTATTTTCCATTATTAGTTGGTAATTACATATTGGGTGGTGGGGGATTTGTTTCTAGACTCATGAATGAAATCAGAGAAAAAAGGGGGCTTGCCTATAGCGTTTCAAGCTATTTTTATCCAGCGAAAAATTCAGGATATTTTGTTGCAGGTATGCAAACAAAAAAAGATCAATCTGACGAATCCGTTAAATTATTAAAAGATACGATTCAAACATATGTGAATCAAGGGCCAAATGACGATGAAGTTCAGGCGGCTAAGAGTAATTTAATTAATGGATTTCCTCTAAGAATTGATAGCAACAGTAAATTACTAGATAACTTATCAGCTATTGCATGGTTTGATTTGCCACTCAATACCTTGGATGAGTGGACTAATGAGGTTAAAAAAGTTACTAAAGATGATATTCACAAAGCCTTTAAGAAAAATCTAGATATAAATAAAATGGTTACGGTGGTAGTCGGCGGGCAATGAAAAAAAGTTCATTGTCGCAACATCGAGTCAGAATTATTGCGGGATTTTGGCGTAGTCGCCAGGTAGACATTGTAGATGCTTCAGGTTTAAGGCCATCAACTGACCGGGTACGAGAAACAGTCTTTAATTGGTTAAACCCCTATTTAAATCAATCGAAAGTGATTGATTTATTTGCAGGTACTGGGATTTTAGGGATGGAGTCCTGTTCTAGGGGCGCGAAAGAAACCTTATTCATTGAGAAAAATCCTGTTGTCTTTAGAGCATTGCAGAACAACTTAGAGAAATTAAAGCCTAATCCGCCTAATTCTGTGATTACAGCTTTAGCCATGGATGCCTTGCTCTGGTTAAAAAAACAAGACTCTATTGATGCTGATCTTATATTTATTGACCCACCATTTGAGCAAGTAAATCTTCTCGAAGAGGCCTTGTTATTAATCAATGCTAAGACAAAAATGGACACCCCACCAATTATTTATGTAGAATCGAGTTCAACGTTAGATATTGATAGTATTTTACAAAAATTAGCTTCTTGGAAAGTCGAGAAACAATTAGTAGCTGGTGCTGTAAGAGCAAGTGTTTTGATGTTTAGAAAAGATGTCTAAGATTGAACTATTTATAGGAGTAGCATCATGGCAATAGCGGTATACCCAGGCACTTTTGACCCATTTACAAGAGGTCATGAAGACTTAGTCAGAAGAGGATCCTCTATTTTTGACGAGCTTGTTGTAGGAATCGCTGACAGTAAAAATAAAAAGCCTATTTTTAATTTAGAAGAAAGAATACAAATCGCACAAGAAGTATTGGGACATTATCCTAATGTTCGAATTGAAGGCTTTAGTGGCTTGCTCAAAGATTTTGTGCGTAAAAATAATGCAAGAGTGATTTTGCGAGGCTTACGCGCTGTTTCAGACTTTGAATATGAATTTCAAATGGCTGGTATGAACCGCTATTTGGTCCCAGATGTAGAAACATTATTTTTAACACCATCTGATCAGTATCAATTTATTTCAGGAACCTTTGTTCGTGAAATCGCACTTTTAGGTGGGGACGTTAGTAAATTTGTCTTCCCCTCCGTTGAGGCTTGGCTGAAAAAGAAAAACAATTTAGGCAATCCGTAATCTATGGCATTAATGATTACCGATGATTGTATTAATTGTGATGTTTGTGAGCCGGAATGCCCTAATGATGCCATCAGCATGGGGCTTGAAATCTATGAGATTGATCCCCACAAATGCACAGAATGCGTAGGACATTACGACAAACCGCAATGTCAGATTGTATGTCCTATTGCTTGTATACCATTCAATCCCGAGTTTTTAGAAGATAAATCGCAGTTATTAGAAAAGTACCGACGACTACAAAATAAGTAAGTTATTGAGTATGTAAGTCTTTCATTGCAGAACTAGGATCATCAGATAGTATCAATGGCAAGACTTGTAAAACTTTCTCAAATGTTTTTTCGATGAGCTTGAGTTCATTTTGAGAGGGTTTTTTAAGAACAAAACTTGCGACCTCTTGGTGCGGACTTCCCGCTGGAGCTAAATCTCGAGGATGGCCAATACCAATTCTTAAGCGCCAATATTCTGGCGTACCAAGATGTGCTGAAATACTTTTAAGACCATTGTGTCCACCTGTACCTCCCCCAAACTTTAGTCTTGTAACGCCTGCTGGTAAGTCAAGCTCATCGTGCAAGACTAAAATTTGTTGAGGCTGTATTTGATAAAACTTGGCGAGCTGCCCAACGGATTCACCACTTAAATTCATGAAGGTTTGGGGTTTTAAAAGAAATAGTTTTAAAGAACCATGCTGTACTTTGGCTACCTGCCCTTTAAGGGTTTTTTCATTTGCAAAAGAAGAGGAAAACTTAGATGCTAATTGATCAGATAGCCAAAAACCAGCATTATGCCTATCTGAAACATGCTCATCACCAGGGTTGCCGAGGCCAACAATTAATTGAATCATGCAATAACTTTAAACGAAATTGTTCTGTAGGTTTATAAAATAAAAAACCCGCCAACAATATGTGGCGGGTTTTCTAAGGGAGAGGCAGTTATTCTTTGCCTTCTTTATCCTTCAGTTTTGTAGCAGTTGGAGCTGCAGGAGCTTCAGGGGCACCAGTTGCTTCAGGTTCTGCTTTAACTTTTGGCTCTCTAGCCACGGCAACAGCTGGATTTTCTTGCTCAACATGCAAGCTTAAGCTAACGCCTTTTGGTAGGACGATATCTTTAGCATGGATTGCATGATCAAGTTCCATCTTAGACAAGTCAATTTCAATAAACTCTGGCAAATCAGAAGGTAAGCAAATGATTTCAAGTTCATTAGAAATATGATTAATTACACCACCACCAATTTTGACAGCTGGGCAGACATCATCACCTTTAAAGTGAAGCGGAACCTTTATATGAACCTTTTGCTTTGCATCAATACGTTGGAAGTCAATATGAAGCACTAAAGGTTTAAAAGGATGCATCTGATAATCACGCAACAAAGCTTGTTGCACTTTGCCTGCCACTTCAATCTCTAAGACTGATGAATGGAAAGCTTCTTTTTTTAAAGCATGGAAAAGAGCATTGTGATCCAATTCCACTGCTTGCGGTAATTCTGTTCCACCATAAATAATGCCTGGTGTTTTTCCAGAGTTGCGCAGGCGGCGGCTCGCACCAGTGCCCTGTACGCTACGTTCGTAGGCGACGACTTTCATATAAAACTCCTTAAGGTTTGTTTACTAACCCTACTAGGGTTAGTCTTTTTTGCTCGCGACCAAGCAGAAAAGTCCTCTATTATAGCTTTTTTATAGGGGATTGACTAGTCTGTTTCCGTAAACATAGAAATAACTGACTCTCCACGACTGATTCGGAGGAGGGTTTCACCAAGAAGTGGGGCGACTGATAAGCTTCTAATTTTGGGACTAGATTTTGCTACATCACTTAATGGAATGGTATCTGTAACTACAACCTCATCAAGAGCAGATTCCATAATACGAGAAATGGCGTTTCCAGAAAGAACTGGATGCGTACAATATGCCATGACATTCTTTGCACCCCTTTGCTTCAGTACCTCGGCGGCTTTACAGAGAGTGCCCCCAGTATCAATCATGTCATCCATAATGACACATTTACGACCTTCAACTTCACCGATGACGTGCATCACTTCAGAAACATTAGCTTTTGGACGACGTTTATCAATAATTGCCAAGTCACAACCTAATTGTTTAGCTAAGGCACGGGCTCTAACGACTCCGCCAATATCTGGGGAAACAACTAATAAATCCCCATCATTTTTATGCTGTAAATCAGCTAAAAGGATAGGTGAGGCATAAATATTATCTACCGGAATGTCAAAAAAGCCTTGAATTTGGTCCGCGTGAAGATCCATCGTGAGTACTCTTCCAACGCCAGCAACTGACTGCAACATATTAGCTACTAATCTAGCAGAGATAGCAACACGCGCTGAACGTGGACGACGATCTTGCCTGGCGTAACCGAAGTAAGGAATTACTGCGGTTATTGTGCCTGCAGATGCTCGCTTAAGAGCATCTACCATAATCATTAATTCCATTAAATTATCATTGGTAGGCGCACAGGTGGGCTGCAATACGACAACATGCTTACTGCGCACATTTTCTTGAATTTCTACTTGTATTTCACCATCTGAAAATCTTCCCACCATGGCTTTGCCGAGTTCTTGACCGAGGTAATCCGCAACTGACTTCGCTAAAACGGGATTCGCATTACCAGTAAAAATGGTCATTGACTCATTACTCATGATTTCTCCAGTAGAGGGAGCAAAGTAAGATTTGCTTGGGGGAATTGATGGGATTGGGACATAAAAGAAAGGTGGCAGAGGAGGAAGGACTCGAACCTTCGGATGCCGGAATCAAAATCCGGTGCCTTAACCAACTTGGCGACTCCCCTCTTGTGTGTTGACCTTAGATTCTAATTATAAGCCGAGTGCTGCAAAAGACTATGAACTTTAAAACCTTGCCACATAGGTGGAAGTAAAGATAAGCATTTATCCACTGATGTAGATTCTGAAATTTCACAAAAAACTGAACTTCCTGAACCTGTCATCATTGGCTGAGCCTCTGGAAACTGCTGCTCCAAAAAGCTCAATGCCATCGAAACTTCCGAATACATTTGCATTGCTACTGCTTGTAAATCATTACCTAACTGCTTCTGATTAGCGTATTGCTCATCAAAGTCAGTTATTGTAATCGGTGATCGATTTCGCGTCAAATGAGGTGCTAAAAATATATTTTTTGTTGGTATTAAAACCCCAGGATAAATCACGAAAAAGGTCGATTTTCTCAGGGTAATTTCATGTAAAACATCTCCGATTCCTTCAACAAAAGCATTTTTCCCATAAAGAAAGAAAGGAACATCAGCACCTAAACGAACCCCTAAAGACATTAATTCCTGCACAGAGAGATTTAAATTCCAAAGTTGATTGAGTCCTAACAAGGTGCTAGCAGCATCTGAAGATCCACCACCTAGACCAGCTCCCATCGGAATTTTTTTATCTAAAGCAATATCAACCCCGTCATTCAATTGATAGGTTTCTTGTAATAAGCGTGCCGCCCTTACTACTAAATCATCCTCAGGTGGAACACTTGGTAGAGGATTGATGCGATTAATAAGAGAGTCATTTCTAGGGCGCAATTGAACGGTGTCACATAAATCTATCAGTTGAAAAACACTTTGTAAAAGATGATATCCATCAGCTCTTCTGCCAGTCACGTGTAAGAAGAGGTTTAATTTTGCTGGCGCTGAAATGTTTAAAAACTCAGACATTTAATTAATCAATAATGAGTCTGACCTCGATATCACCGTCTTGATTGGAGCGAGTCATATTTAGTCTTTGTAATTTATTGTTTGCATCCCATATATATTTAAGCAACCAACCATCTTGGGTGATTTCAGTTACTTGGCCAGCCTCATTTCGTTTAACAGTACCAGGTGATCCTGGTCTTGTGAAACCAGATAGCCAAGCGGAAAGTCCTCTTGCAGGAATAGGTAATTGGGTCGCTTGAAAAATAAGTTGATCTGCATCAATTGCTGTAATTGTTTGACCATTTTGTTCTAAAGAAGCTCGACTTGGGGTTACGTTAATTTTTGCAATGGAAGCTCCCAAAGGACCTCTTATTTCTAGGTTGTCATTTAGGTTTTCATGGGTTAAGGTAAAGGCTCCACTACCACCATTTTTGGTTTGTTTTTCATTAATAGTGACCGCAAATCGGCCATCCCATCGACGCGAAATAGTTTCATCAAAAAGTTCTGTACTAGACCAATCAGGCCTTAATCGTCTGAGAGTTTCTCTTAATGTCGTTTGACTTGCGTTAATTGATTCAGCCTTACGCCAAATTTTTTCTGCCGCTTCAGGCTGTTGGTTGACCCAGAGTACTTCTCCTAAATGAGCTCCCACTTCTGCTTCAGCAAGTTGATTAAAAGATTGGGTTAAATATTGAATAGCTATATCATTTCTACCAAGACGAAAATAAACCCAACCCAGGCTATCAAGAATATAGGGATCATTTGGCGCTAATGTATTTGCTTTCAGAATTAAACGTAATGCTTCAGTTAAATTGATATTTCTATCCGCATACGAGTAACCAAGCGCATTTAACGCACTTGAATCATTTGGTTTTTGCTTAATGATGGAGAGTAATACTTTTTCCATATTTGCAAAATTACCCAATTTTTCTTCACCTAAAGCATAGATAAATAAGATATTTGTATTTTTGGGTAAGGGTTTAGTGGCATTAATAATTTTTGCCAAGGCAACATTAGAAACATCTTGATTATTTGATTTACCAATAATCGGCAGTAGTTGAGTTAAAAATGCTTCACGTTTGTCGGGAGTTTGAGATTTTAAATACTTGATTGTTGGTTCGACGGCTTCATTCCACTTATTATTGAACATTAAAAGCGTCAGAAAAACTTCTTTAGAGTTGGTATCAGTATCCGGTGTTAATTCGTCCCAAAGTCTGGCAGATTCTAAAGATGCTTCTGCTGATTGAGCCGCTAAAGCAATTTCCATAGCGTTTTGAGCAATACGTGGATCTCGTGTATTTTTGGCGAGATTAAACATGGTTTGATATGAAAGCGCAATATCGCCTCTTTGTAATGCAACTTGTGATGCTAAATATTGAAACATCTCAATGGCATAGCGGTCGTTCTCACTCAAAGAACTTTTAGGCTGTGCAAAGCTATGAGCCATCATAAAATATGGCATGATGCTAATAAAGCTTAGCGTGAAAATTCGTTTAATTTGATATAAATTGTATTTAAGCATTTGTCTATTCTATATAACTCTGAATTAATCTACTGAATATATGCCCGAATTACCAGAAGTTGAAGTGACAAGGCAAGGGATCTCGCCTCAAATTAAGGGAAAAACAATTACAAAAGTAATCGTTCATGATGGTCGCTTAAGGTGGCCAGTTCCTAAAAATTTAGAAAAAATACTTTTAGGTCAACCGTGTTTAGAAATTAGACGGCGTGGAAAATACTTGTTATTTGAGTTCAGTCATGGAGTAATGCTCTTACATTTAGGGATGACTGGGGTTTTACGGATACAAAAAGTAGAAGAAACTCCTAAAAAATATAATCGTGTTGAGTTTCATTTCGGGAAACTCGCTTTACGCTTGCATGACCCCCGAAAATTTGGCTCGATACATTGGCATCCCATAGAAGATGGCCCGGTAGAAAGTTTCCCTTTGTTAACAAAATTAGGGGTAGAGCCATTTGAACAAGAATTTTCGGGTGAGCTCGGTGGAGAATTGCTATATAAAAAATCCCGAGGAAGAACGATATCCGTAAAGCAGTACCTTTTAGCTGGTCAGATTGTCGTTGGGGTTGGCAATATCTACTGTTCAGAGAGTTTATTTGAGGCAAAAATTAATCCCAAAAAAGCAGCAGGAAAAATCTCTAAACAAGGGTACGCTCGATTAGCAGAAGCTGTGCGTTTGATTCTTGACAAAGCAATCAAAGCAGGTGGCAGCAGTTTAAAAGATTTTGTTCACAGTGATGGTGAGCCAGGCCACTTTATGGTTTTAACCAATGTGTATGATCGGGCTGGATTACCTTGTAATGCTTGTAAAACATCAATCAAACAAATTGTCCAAGGCCAACGATCAACTTATTTTTGTCCTGTTTGTCAGAAGTGATTGATTTTTCAACAACCCTTTTGCAATGGCACAAGCTTCACGGCAGAACTGGTCTACCCTGGCAAAATCAAAAAGATCCCTACAAAGTGTGGTTGTCAGAAATTATGTTGCAGCAAACCCAGGTTGCAACGGTGAAAGAACGATACTTAGAGTTCATAAACATCTTTCCTACTGTGCAAGACCTAGCGAGAGCATCTCAGGATCAAGTAATGGCACTATGGGCAGGCCTTGGCTATTACACAAGAGCTAGAAATCTCCATGCCTGCGCCAAGCTGATTGAGGAGAAATTTGCAGGACAGTTTCCAGCCTCCTCAGATATCTTAGTGACTTTGCCAGGTATTGGCATGTCTACAGCAGCAGCAATTGCGTCATTTTGTTTTGGTGAGCGAGTAAGTATCTTAGACGCTAATGTAAAAAGACTTCTAGCAAGATTTTTAGGTATTGAAGATGATGTAAAGAAAGTATCAGTGCATCAAGATCTATGGAAAAAAGCGCAAACACTTGTTCCACAAACAACAGAAGATATGCCGGCATATACGCAAGCATTAATGGACTTTGGGGCAACAGTTTGCACTCCCAAAAGCCCTAAATGTTCAAATTGTGTTTTTCAGTCTTCATGTGAGGCTTTTGCCCAATCTAAAGTAAGTACGATTCCACTTCAAGTCAAAAAAGCCAAAAATAAAATAGTGCAATCAGAGATGCTGTTTATTTTGGCAAATCATCAGGCCTTATTTGAATTAAGGCAAGCGAAAGGTATTTGGGGAGGTTTGTGGAGTCTGCCGGAGTCGAGTTGGGTTGATGCCATTAAAGTTCCGTCTGAGCCTTTGCAACTCGCTATAAACGATTTTTTGGGGTTGCCAAGTGATGTGCTGGAGCTGCCTTATAAGACGGCAAAATTATTAGCCCCACGCAAGCATGTTTTTACGCATCGAACTTTATATTTCCAAATCAGAATTATTCATTTAACAGAAAAATTTGATGTAAATACAAATCAATATCAGTGGGCTAATCTTTCTGATTGTGAACACATAGGATTGCCAACACCCATCAGACAATGGGTGAATGACTATTTACGCTCTTGATTTACAACTTGAGGATGACGATTCAACTCTCGATGACGCTTTAGAATCGTCATCGATTGATACATTTCATCTAAGCTATTTAGGCATTTTTGATGAAGGTCATTCACCATTGCGACAGATCGGTGTTGTCCTCCAGTACATCCGATACCAATGGTTAAGTAGCTTCGACCATCAATTTGATATTTAGGTATCCATCGACATAGAAAATCATAGATATCTTTTTTAAACTCATTAAATTCTGCCTGTGAATTTAGGAATTCTTTCACTTGCTCATCATTACCCGTTAAGTGACGGAGTGCATTTTCATAATAAGGATTTGGTATGCATCGCATATCAAAAATCAGATCAACATCTTGCGGGATTCCATGCTTGTAACCAAATGATTCAAATAAAAGTGTAAGACCTTGAACTTTTTCTTGAACTAAATCCTTTACCCAGGTTCTAAGAGTATTTGAGGATAAATTGGTTGTATCTATATGATGTCCAATATTATTAATACTCGATAGCAACTCACGTTCTAAATTAATGGATTCAATTAATGAATATTCAGACTGATTGTTAGCTTTTATCGATAAAGGATGACGCCTTCTTGTTTCTGAAAAGCGATTCACTAACGTGGTTGTTGAGGCATCTAAAAATAAAACCGTAATCTCATAATTGTTTTTTAATTTAGCGATGATAGATGGTAGGTTTTGAATCGAGTCCCCTTGTCTTCCATCAATCGCAACCGCAACTAAATGATTATTTATCGGATCTAGGCCTTGTATTAAGCTTTCTAGAAGATTGACAGGTAAGTTATCAATACAATTAAAACCTGCGTCTTCTAAAGCTCTTATGACCACCGATTTCCCGGCGCCTGAGGTGCCTGAAATAATATATACATGCATTATTTAGAACCTTTAGATCCTGATTCTAAATGCATCATTTCTCGTTGACGTGATACAAAATCATCCAGAGTATTGATGCCTCGTAATTGAAGAATGGTGTTTCGAACTGCTGCTTCCACGAGAACTGCAAGGTTTCGACCTGCAGCCACTTGTATTTTTACTGTACGAATGGGTAAGCCTAGAACTTCTATAAATTGTGATTCTAAGGGCAATCGTTCAAACTCTCCTTCGTTGCGTCGAACGAGTTGCACGATTAAGCGAAGTTTTAATTTTCTTCTGACAGCTGTTTCACCAAATATTGTACGAATATCTAAAAGCCCCAAACCCCTTACTTCGAGAAGGTCACGCAAAATACTAGGGCATCGACCTTCAACATAGTCAGGTCCTAATCTAGCAAAATCAACAGCGTCATCAGCTACTAGACCATGTCCTCTAGAAATTAGTTCTAGCCCTAATTCGCTTTTACCTAAACCAGAATCACCGGTAAGCAGTACACCTAGACCTAAAATATCCATAAAAACACCATGCATCGTGATTTTTGGAGCACCTAATTTGGTGAGGTAAAGACGTAAATGATCAATGACCTCGGAAGCGGCTAAAGTCGTAGAAAATAGAGGAGTAGATGAGCGCTGGCAAAAAAGTTTAAGATCTTCAGTTGCCTCCTCCCCATCAGCAACGATCAGACACGGGGGACGCATATTAATCAAATCTACTAATTGATGGCGCAATTGCGCTTTATGAAGACGCTCTAGGTATTGTATTTCTGGTTGACCACAAACTTGTAATCGACTAGGGTGAATCAAATTCAAATGTCCTACTAAATCTGAAGATGAAGATGCCTCTTTTACGATGTCAGGATCAAAGCAACGATCAGCACCCTCTTCGCCAGTCACCCAATGTAATTTTAAATCTTCAAAATTTTCATCAAAAATATGTTGTGCACTGATCCCAATAAGTGACAGTTGCTGAATCATTTTTAATGTGTCCTATTTGGTCATTTCAGAAAGAATATTGTCAACAGAGCTAATTTCACGTAACAAAGAACGTTTTGATTTATCAGCTAAGACTTGAGCAATTTCAGAGAGTAACTCTAGATGTTTTTGAGTGGCTGCTTCAGGAACTAATAAAAAAATGACAATATCAACAGCGATTTGGTCAGAGGTTTTAAAGTCTATTCCCTTAGAGAGTCTATAAAAGCTAGCATGCGCTTCCTTAAGGCCTTTAACTCGTCCATGAGGGATTGCTACACCTACTCCAAGACCTGTTGAGCCTAAAGACTCTCGAGCTTGCAAACATTCATAAATTAGTTTTTCAGGAAGTTCGGTAATGGATGCAAATTGTGAACTCGCTAGAGAAAATAAATCCTTGATGTCTTTTACTTCGACATCAAGATAGATTTGTTTAGTAGGTAGAATCTCTACGAGTTCGCTCATGCACCTATTATAGATTCAAGACAGCACTCTCCGCTGAAATATGCTTCATTGCAACAGGATGGTGATGGTTTTTGACTTTTTCTTTAACTTTAATAATTTGTTTATCTAACTTAGCGACTGCTAAATCGATCGCCTGATAAAGATTTTCATGGTGGGATATGGCAAAAAGATCCTTTCCCTTAACATGAATTGTAAGTTCTGCAGATTGTCGCAGTTCCTTTTCGTGGGCTTTTTCTACTCCAAGAACTGCGTTTATTTGAATGATTTGATCAAAATGCTTTTTAATGACGGTTAATTTATTTTCTAAATGCTCTTTGATACTGGGACTAACTTCGACGTGATGGCTGTGAATAATGACTTTCATACATTCCCCAATAAGCGTGACGGTTAATAAAATTGAAAAAGCAATTCAACTACGACCTACCTACCAATTCACTACACTTACAGGTTATCAGTCCTTATCCAAAAAGCCAAGCCCTGAATAAGAAATAATTTACATTCTGAAATTTTCGCCGAGATAAACTCGTCTGACGCTTTCATTTTCGATGATTTCGCTCGGGAGACCCTGTGCTAAAACGGTACCCTCACTAATAATATAGGCATGGTCACAAATACCAAGAGTTTCTCTCACATTGTGATCGGTAATAAGAACGCCGATATTACGCTCTTTCAAAAATCGAATAATCCTCTGAATTTCCCCAACAGCAATAGGGTCGACACCGGCAAATGGTTCATCTAAAAGGATAAATTTAGGATTGGTGGCTAAAGCGCGAGCAATTTCGACCCTTCTTCTTTCCCCACCGGATAAGGAAAGTGCCTGGTTATCTCTCAGGTGCGGGATCTGTAATTCATCAAGCAATTCGTTTAGCTTAGCATTCATGGCGCTTTTGGTTAGGCGCTTACCATTCGCAGAAGATTGAAGCTCTAAAACTGCTTGAATATTTTCTGCAACAGTTAACTTACGAAAAATAGAAACTTCTTGAGGTAAATAGGAAAGACCACGAAGAGACCTTTCGTGTATCGGCAGTCCACTAATAATTTTATTATCTAAAGATATTGTGCCTTTGTCAGCAGGTACTAAGCCTACGATCATATAAAAGGAGGTCGTTTTTCCGGCACCATTTGGGCCTAAAAGTCCAACAATTTCACCAGTTTTGACCTCTAGTCCGACATCTCGAACAACGGTTCGCTTGCCATAGGTTTTTTGGAGTCCTTGTGCAATTAAGGAGGATTGGTTTTGTTGTTCAAGACTCATTTTTTTATGTTTTGCAATTCAATTTTAGTATTTTGTCTAGGAGCTAGAACACTGCGCGTTGGCTTATGAAGTTCTGTACTTACGGCACTATATTCTTCGGTATATAAATCATAATTTATTTTATCTGCTACGAGTTTGTCTAGCGATTGAATGCCTTTTCTGCGATTAGTATAAGCCTGACCAGATAAAAGAAGTTGATCCTTTTTGGCTTCATAAAAAATTAAATCACCTTCACCATCAATAAATTCAGGATTAGGTTTTTCGAGTTGCTGGGTAAATGATGCTAATTGATTGGCGTCACCTCTTACTGTAATTTGTTGATATCCTTCCGGATCCACAATAACAACAGCTTTTGCACCTTTAATGACAATACTTCCTTTGATGATAACGACATGCCCTATCAAAATGTATTCTTGTGTGACATCATTAAAGTCAGCTCTATCGGAAGATAACTTAGTCGGTTGATTTTTATCTGTTTTTAGTGCAAATACATTAGGGTGGTAAAAAGTTACCAATAAACAGAATAAAGGCAGCAAAAGTCGAAATTGTATTTGCATGTTTAGGGAGCCATTTTTTTGGACGTATCGCTGGGCGAGATTGTTCCTTGAACGTTACCAAACATTGAAACGGCTTGATTGACATTATCGTAAGTCGCACCTTGACTAGCAGTCATCACCGATTCGCCTCGTTGAATTCGTATTGGCAAATGAGTTTTCATTTTGTCATCATTAATAAAAAACTTTAAATAATTTGACTGTAAATGCAGTAAAGGATTGATCACTCTACCAGCACTACTTAATTGAGCTGGGCGACTAATATCTGCATTAATAAATAGTTCAATAATATCTAAATCTCCTGTGACATGTGCATTGTTTGCGGTAACAGTGAGAGGAGGACTCTTTGGATCAAAAAGGCGCAATCTGGGTTGCGCAATATCAATCGATGCATCATCTTCATAATGCTTGAACTCTTTCCCCAAAAGGCGATATTTAGTGGAGCCATCTGGGTTCAGAACAGTTAATCTTGCATTGGTAAAAACATAATCAGGAGTATGATTTTTAACGCGAGGAGGTTGCACTGGCTCATCAACAATATTTTTCTTCAAAAACCAAAATGAAGCCAAGGTGAGTAACCCCATGATGATTAATGGGATAATTTTCAAACCCATCTCATAAAGAAGTCCACCAATATTCGGAAGCGCTCTTATAGCCATTATTTTTTAGCGTCAGCCAATAGGTCTTGATAATGATTTTGTGCCATGAGAATCAAATCACAGATTTCTCGAACAGCGCCACTACCACCTTGTTTAGAACAAACGTAGTGAGCAATTTGCTGAACTTCAAGATGAGCATTTGCAGGAGCAACAGCAAATCGAACTTGAGTTAAGACTGCTAAATCAGGCCAATCGTCACCCATAGCAGCACAATCCTTTGATTGTAATTTGAGTTGTGCCAACAACTTAAGGAAAGCAGATTTTTTATCATCCACCCCCATGAGCACGTGTTCTATCCCTAAAGCTTGAGCACGCATTTGTACCATTGAGGAATTTCTGCCAGTAATGATTGCAACTTGAATCCCTTTGGAAATTAACATTTTCAAACCATGACCATCTAAGCTGTCAAATACTTTTAGATGTTCAACACCATCAGGACTAATAAATAAGGAGCCATCAGTTAAAACGCCATCGACATCTAAAATAAGTAATTGAATATCTTGAGCACGTTCTAGGGCTTGAGGATGCTTAGTGTAAAGATTTGTGTTTAGGGTTTGTTTCACAATGTACTTTTAATTAAATAATTTTAGAAGCTAACAAATCATGTAAGTTTAAAGCCCCCTCTACATGGCCGTTTTCATCAACCACAATGAGGTGATTAATCCGAAATCTTTCCATCATTTCCACAGCTTGAGCAACTAATATATTTTTAGACGTAGTTTTAGGATTTTTTGTAATAACATCTTTTAGTTGAACAGACTCTAAGTCTAAAGTTTTTTCTAAAAGTCTTCGCAAGTCACCATCAGTAAAAATTCCTAAAACGTGATTAGACTCATCAACAATGACTGTCATACCAAGACGTTTTTTAGAAATTTCTAAAAGAGCTTCTTTTAATGGGGCATGAATACTTGTTTTGGGGACATCATCGCCTGAACGCATGACGTCTTTAACATAAGTTAATAGGCGTTTTCCAAGGCTACCGCCTGGGTGAGACCTTGCAAAATCATCGGCACTAAAGTTTTTCGCATCTAAAAGAACAACGGCAAGGGCATCTCCCATGACTAAACTGACGGTAGTACTTGTAGTGGGAGCAAGATTTAATGGACAGGCTTCTTTTGAAACAGACACATCCAGATGGACATCAGCTAGCTCTGCTAGTTTTGAATGTGGGTTGCCCGTCATTGCAATTAATTTAGCCCCCATTCTTTTGACAAGCGGAACGATTGTCAGCAGCTCGGCGGTTTCTCCGGAATAAGAAAGTGCCAAAAATACATCAGCTTGTTGAACCATCCCAAGGTCACCATGACTTGCTTCTGCAGGATGGACAAAAAATGCTGGAGAACCTGTGGAGGCAAAAGTCGCAGCTATTTTGTTTGCGATGTGTCCTGATTTACCAATTCCTGATACGACGATTCTTCCATTGCACTCGAGCAACAAGCTAATTGCTTTGGTAAATGATTGTTGAAATGTCGCATCAGAAAATTTATCCAATAGTTGATGAATACCCTGATTTTCTATTTCTAGGGTATCTTTTGCTAATCGAATGTAATGTTCATTAACTTTGTCTATCATAGTGGGTAGTATATGCCTTCCATCTTGCAAATTATATTAACTTTCCTCGCCTGTGCTTTGGGCGGAGTATTGCTCGCAAGATTTTTTAAGCTTCCTTCCATACTAGGTTATCTACTGGTCGGCTTAGCAATTGGCCCTCATGCGCTTGGATTTGCACCTGATTCAGAAACAGTAAAAGATATTGCAGAATTTGGAGTCGTTTTTCTCATGTTTTCAATTGGTTTAGAGTTCAATCTTACCAAATTGATGGCTATGCGTCACATCGTTTTTGGATTTGGAGTTAGCCAAGTATTTCTAACGATGCTACTTACTATTCCCGCAGGATACTTTATGCGTTTTGTCCTGCCGATTGTATTACCTTGGCATGTTTTATTTGCGCTTGGGGGCGCCTTGGCGATGTCATCTACGGCAATCGTTGTAAAAGCACTTTCTGAAAAAGGCGAGCTTGACACGCAACATGGAAAAAATGTTTTGGGCGTTCTTCTATTTCAAGACCTTGTAGTTATTTTACTTTTAATTTTAATTCCCTCCTTGGGTAAAAATCCAGGCGATATAGTTTTTGCACTTTCGATTGCTGGTATAAAAATTACTATCGCTTTAGTGTTGATATTTTTTGTTGGACAAAAAATATTTAGCTCCTGGTTTCGTCTCGTTGCTAGTCTTCGCTCCCAAGAGTTATTTATGTTGAATGTTTTTTTGATTGCAATCGGGATGTCCGCAATTACCTATTATTTTGGACTGTCGATGGCTTTAGGGGCCTTTATGGCAGGTATGTTGATATCAGAAACTCCTTATCGATATCAAGTTGAAGAAGGAATCGCCTCATTTAGAGATATTTTGTTAGGACTATTTTTTATTACTGTTGGGATGATGGTTGACATTAATGCCGTAATCATGGAGTTGCATTTGGTTTTATTTTTATTTTTTGCAGCACTTCTTTTTAAATTTATTATCATTGCTGGCTTGGCAAAACGCTTTGGCTCTTCCTCTGGCGTGGCAATCCGAACAGGTATTTGTTTAGCTCAAGCAGGTGAATTTGGTTTTGTTTTAATCAATCAAATTGATCAATTAGATTGGATTGATTCAAGTTTATCTCAAGCTGTATTAGCTGCGATGTTGTTATCCATGTTAGTAGCACCGATATTAATTCAATATAGCAATACCATTGCGCTGCGTCTTTCCAAAAATGAATGGTTTAGTCAATCGGTAGATTTAACAAAAATTGTTACGCAAAGTATTCAAAATGACCAACATGTCATTATTTGTGGGTTTGGTGCAACTGGGCAGCATGTAGCAACCATGTTAGAAAATGAAGGTATTAGTTATCTAGCATTAGATTCAGATCCGACTCGAGTTCAACAAGCAAGCGAAGCGGGTAAATCGGTTGTTTATGGAGCTTCTCATAATTCTAATAATTTAGTTGCTGCTGGGATTGTTCGTGCAAAAGCAATCGTGATAACTTTTCGATCTGTTCAGGAGTCAATAAAAGTGATTCAGCAAATTGAAGAGTTAAATCCAGGTATTCCCATCTTAGTTCGAGCTAGAGATGATGCGGAAATGAATAAATTAATCTCAGCAGGGGCAACACAAGTGATTCCTGAAAAAGCTGAGGGAAGTGTCATGTTAGCTGCACAAGTTTTATCTTTAGCTGGTGTTCCTTTACGTCGCGTCATGAGGCGGGTGAGTGAGGCTAGGGAAGATCGTTATGGAAAATTACGAGGATATTTCCCAAGTACTGAAGAAGAGGGTGCTGATGATGTTGACGCAATTAGGTTAAGCACCATTCATATGAAATCTCAAATGAATGGTCTTAATAAGAGTTTAGAGTGGGTAGAAAACCTAGGCGTAGTGGTACAAAATGTTCGGCGAAAACTGGATGGTCAAAAGGCTTACACCAAATTAGAGCCAAGCCCTCAGTTACTTCTCGAGCCCGAGGATATTCTTGTTTTATCAGGAAATGTGGAAAATTTACAAAAAGCTGAAAAATTTATCACAAAAGCGACGAAATCAAAAGCAAAGATCAAAGTAAAGGCTTGAGATACTTGCCTGTATAACTTCCCTTGACCTTCACCACCGTTTCTGGGCTACCCTCCGCAATAATAAGGCCACCGCCGGAACCACCTTCTGGACCCATATCAATAATCCAATCAGCAGTTTTAATAACATCTAGATTATGTTCAATGATTAAGATAGTGTTGCCTTGCTCTCGTAAGGAAAAAATCACTTCGAGTAATAATTGAATATCTTGGAAGTGCAGTCCAGTAGTTGGTTCATCCAAAATATATAAAGTTCTCCCCGTATCACGTTTGGATAGCTCTAAGGAAAGCTTGACGCGTTGCGCTTCTCCACCCGATAAGGTTGTTGCACTTTGCCCAAGTTTCACATAGCCCAAACCAACATCAAGCAAGGTTTTTAATTTACGCTTGACTACGGGTACTGCTTCAAAAAATTCAGAAGCTTGTTCAATGGTCATGGACAAAACTTCATGAATGTTTTTGCCTTTATAGCGCACATCAAGTGTTTCACGGTTATATCGTTTGCCATGGCAGACATCGCAAGGTACATAGACATCTGGTAAAAAATGCATTTCTACCTTAATAACCCCATCGCCTTCACAGGTCTCACACCTACCACCTTTAACGTTGAAAGAAAACCTACCTACTTCATAGCCTCGTTCACGTGATGCTGGAACACCAGCAAAAAGCTCACGGATAGGAGTAAATAGTCCCGTATAGGTGGCAGGGTTAGAGCGTGGCGTTCTACCGATAGGCGATTGGTCTACGCTAATAATCTTGTCGAAATGTTCAAGACCATCAATATCGCTATAAGGGGAAGGTTCCGCAACGGATCCGTATAAATGCTTCGCTACAACATGGTGAAGTGTGTCATTAATGAGTGTTGATTTTCCGGAGCCAGATACACCTGTAATACAAGTTAGAAGACCTACAGGAATCTTAGCTGTGACATCTTTAAGATTATTGCCACTAGCACCATGGATAGTAATCCATCGATCACTCGGTTTTCTTCTGGCGGCAGGAATCGATATACTTTTCTTGCCACTCAAATATTGGCCGGTTAAGGAGATTTCATTCTTTTCTATTTCTGTAGGCGTCCCCATCGCGACAACCTTTCCGCCATGAACTCCAGCACCCGGCCCTATATCTATTACATAATCAGAAGATCGAATCATATCTTCATCATGCTCGACCACTAGAACAGAATTGCCGAGGTCACGTAGGTGAACTAATGTTTTGATGAGACGATCATTATCACGTTGATGAAGTCCAATGGAAGGCTCATCTAAAACATACATGACTCCAGTAAGGCCTGAGCCAATCTGTGAAGCCAAGCGAATGCGCTGCGCTTCACCACCTGATAAAGTGTCAGCACTGCGATCTAAAGATAAATAATTCAGTCCCACATCGTTTAAAAACTTCAGTCGAGCAGAAATTTCTTTAATGATTCTGTCTGCGATTTCCCGTTTAGAACCTTTTAACTCAAGAGATGAAAAGTAAGAATAAGCTTCTTTTAGTGGTAGATTACTAACTTCAAAAATTGCTCGACTTTGTTCCCCTTCGCCAACTTTTACAAATCTTGCTTCCTTGCGAAGTCGACTACCTTCACATTCTGGACAAGTTTGTACATTTTGGTAACGTGCTAATTCTTCTTTGACTGCAATCGAATCAGTCTCACGATAACGCCTCTCAAAATTAGAAATAATGCCTTCGAAAGTGTGTGGCTTAGAAACAGCAACCCCTTTTTCATTGAGATATTCAAAGGGTATCTTGGTTTGACCTGAACCATGCAGAATTAAATCTTGAGCTTTTTTGTTGAGAGACTCAAAAGGCTTTTCTAGATCAAATTTGGCATAGTCAGCTAAATTTTGTAACATCCTAAAATAAAACTGATTGCGACGATCCCAACCCTTAATGGCGCCAGAAGCCATTGATAGCTCTGGGTGTGCGACGATTCGCTTTGGATCAAAAAACGATACATGACCTAAACCATCACAACTTGGGCAAGCACCCATAGGATTATTAAAAGAAAATAATCTTGGCTCTAGTTCTTGAAGAGCAAATGAGCAAATTGGACAGGCAAATTTATTAGAAAATAGAAACTCCTCATCAGTGTCCATATTGACGGCTAGAACTCGACCATCTGCCAAACGAAGAGCTGTTTCAAGTGATTCAGCTAGGCGTTGTTTAATATCTTGCTTAACTTTGATTCGGTCAACAACTACTTCAATGGAGTGCTTATCTGTTTTTTTCAGAGTCGGGAGTTGGTCTACCTCATGAACTTGAGGTTTAGCTATATGGGTTGTACCTCCGCCACTGCGAATTCTGAATCTAACAAAGCCTTGTGACTGTAAATCCTCAAATAAATCAGCAAACTCACCTTTACGATTGCTTACCACGGGAGCTAAGATCATTAATTTTGTATCTTCTGGCATCGCTAAAATGTGGTCTACCATTTGCGAGATACTTTGCGCCTCTAAAGCCAAATGATGTTCTGGACAATGCGGAGTTCCTGCTCGAGCAAATAATAATCTTAAATAATCGTGTATTTCAGTAACGGTACCAACCGTTGATCTAGGGTTATGGCTAGTTGCCTTTTGTTCGATAGAAATCGCCGGGGACAAGCCCTCAATGGAATCAACATCAGGCTTATCCATGAGTTGCAAAAATTGTCTTGCGTAAGCTGAAAGTGACTCAACATAACGACGTTGACCCTCGGCGTATAGGGTGTCAAACGCCAAAGAACTCTTTCCAGATCCTGATAAACCAGTTATTACGACTAATTGGTTTCTAGGGATGTCTAGATTGATGTTTTTTAAGTTGTGGGTGCGAGCACCGCGGATTTGTATAGTATCGTTCATAATTATTAGCTCAACCCATTAATATAGTCTTTTCTTATGAATTCGTCAGAACTACGCGCATCTTTATCTTTATCGGGCATTTTTGCCTTGAGAATGCTGGGTTTATTCTTAATCTTACCAATTTTTAGTTTGCACGCCCACGGCTTACCACATGGGGATAATGCCCTTTTGGTTGGGACAACAATCGGCATTTATGGCATGGTACAAGCATTTTTCCATATTCCCTTGGGGATTCTTTCAGACCGAATAGGTCGCAGAATGGTGGTTATTGGCGGCTTAGGTTTATTTGTATTGGGCGCAATGATTGCAGCTTCACATGATGATTTATATTGGATTTTGGCTGGACGCGCTATTCAGGGGGCGGGAGCAATTTCCGCTGCAATTACAGCTTGGGTTGCTGATTTAACCAGAGAAGAAATCAGAACACGTGCGATGGCTCTGATTGGAGGAAGTATTGCCATCAGTTTCGCAATCTCCATTGTGATAGCGGCCCCTCTATACAAGTCTTTGGGGATGCCAGGGATATTTTGGATGATGGCACTCCTTGGTATTTTTGCTATTTTGGTAGCATGGAAAGTCGTACCAAGCGCTCCTCTCACTTTTGCACCACAACCGGTAGGTACAAGCTCTAATTTAAGTCGATTTAAGAAAGTTCTTAAAGATCCTGAACTTTTTAGATTAAATATTGGCGTTTTAATTTTGCATGCCTCCCAAGTTGCGCTATTTTTGGTCATTCCTAATATGTTAGTAAGTAATGATTTAGCTTCAAGCGACCATTGGAAAGTTTATTTATCCGTTTTAATAGCCTCTATTGTTGTCATGGCTCCAATGTTAATGCGTGCAGAAAAACAAAATCGGCTAGCGCGCCTTCTGAAAGTTTCCGTTGTATTTATGTTGCTAGCTCAAACTTATTTTGGTGTCATCATTTTCGGAAATTATCAAAATATTTGGACAATCAGTTTCGGATTATTTTTATTTTTTATTGGATTTAATTTATTAGAGTCGCTGCAGCCTTCGTTAGTCTCACGATTTGCTGGAGATAATCGAGGCGCAGGACTTGGGGTTTACAACACCACAATGTCTATTGGATTGTTCTTGGGAGGTATTATAGGTGGCGCTATTTACGGAAATTTTGGAAGTCTAGCGATCTTTGAGATGGACGCTGTTTTATTACTTGTGTGGCTTATAGTCGCTGCGAAGATGTCAGAACTTCCTCCAAAAGTAAAAATAAAATAAAAATTGGATTGAGGGGTCTTTGTACTATTTCTAGTACGAGATACAATGATTTGATTCGTAAGTTCGATATCAATTAATTCGGGAGAGTGTTATGGCGTCAGTAAATAAAGTAATCATCGTTGGAAATATTGGGAGAGATCCAGAAACGCGTGTTTTGCCTAGTGGTGATGCACTGACGAATATTTCTGTAGCAACCTCAGACCGTTATAAAGATAAAGCTACTGGTGAAATGAAAGAAACGACCGAGTGGCATCGCATTACTTTTTTTGGAAAATTGGCAGAAATCGCTGGCCAATACTTAAGAAAAGGGTCTCAAGTTTACGTAGAGGGTAAGTTACGTACGAGAAAATATACCGATCAAGCTGGAGTTGAAAAGTACTCTACTGAGATTGTGGCTGACTCAATGCAAATGTTAGGCGGAAAAATGGGTGAAACTGGTGGGGGCTCTTCTGCGCCAAGCTATTCTAAAGAAAGACCTGAAATCTCTAACAATGCTAGTTCAAGCCTAGGTCAAATGGATGATGATATTCCATTCTAAACGCTATTTCTTGAGTGAAACGCCACCTTCGGGTGGCTTTTTCTATTAGGGAAGATACCAATAAAAATACTCACTTTTTTGATTAAAAACATTGCACACTAGAGAATCAAATTCATTAAAAAATGGGAGATTTTATGTTTAAGAAAATTTATCACATTGGCTTAATTACAGGCTTAAGCTTTTTTATTTCAACATCATTTGCACAACAAGCCCCATCTGCAAATCCAATGGATGATATTCCAGATGCAATGCCTTTTGATATTCCCTATGGGATGGCTATCAGTTTAGAGAAGGCTGATCAGATGGTAAATGCGGTGATGGCTGAAGCTAAAAAAAGAAATTGGAAAATGAATATTGCAGTAGTAGATCCAAGTGGAGCACTCATTAGTTTTAAAAGAATGGACGGGGCACAATTGGCATCCATAGCAATTGCCGAACATAAAGCTAGAGTTGCAGCTAGATTTCGTCGTGACACCAAACTGCTTGAAAATGCAGTAAATGTGGCTAAGTTAAATTATGTTTTGACCCTTGATGATGTGATTGCTTCTAGAGGTGGCATTCCTTTGGTGGAGGGTGGCAAACTGGTTGGAGCTATTGGTTGTTCCGGTGGAACTGGCTCTCAAGATGAACTTGTTTGCAAAGTTGGTGCAGCAATGGTTAATAAATAATAAATTAGGCAACCTAAAAAAGGCTTGCTATTGCCTAGCAAGCCTTTTGTTTTTTGGCCATGCAGTGTTGAAATCTGTTCTAAAAGGATTAATATCTAGACCACCACGACGTGTATATCTGGCGTAAACAGAGAGTTTTGCAGTTTTACATTTTGCTTTGATATCACAAAATATTTTTTCCACACAATGCTCATGAAATTCCTGATGATTGCGATAAGAAATAATGTAACGCAATAAATTTTCTTGATTGATTGCGGGACCCGTATAAGAAATAATGATACTAGCCCAATCAGGTTGGCCGGTTACTGGACAATTACTTCTCAATAAATGAGAAAAAAGTATTTCTTCGACTGGAGCTGCATTTATCTCAGAACTTAACCAATCTCGGTTTGGTAAATCTTGGGGATTAATTTGAATGTCAAGTCGGTCAAGTGAAGTTCCCTCAAGATTGTCAAAGGAAAGCTGGGACCAGGACTGAGGATCCAAAAGAGTAATGGAGACATTACTCTTAGCGGCACCAGATAAATCTTTCGAGATTCGTAATTTAACTTCCTCTGCACTCGAAAATCGTTCGTAATTTAGGCTATTCAAATAAAGCTTCAGCGACTTTGACTCAATCATGAACGGTGAATCAAAAGGGATTTCAATTTGTGCTATTGCCACCTCAGGCTTGCCTCTAGGGCCTAACCAAGATAATTCGTAGGCATTCCAAATGTCGACTCCCATAAAGGGTAGGGTATTGCCATATTGCAACAGCGCGCGATGCGAACTACGCGGTATTGGGTAGAGTAGTTCTGGACTATATTGATCCGGGTTGGCGCTTGTTTTCCCAAGAGGAGCATTGGATAGATGACTCAAGTGGTTCAATTGATCTGTCATTACTCTCCTCTTGGCTTATTGGTAATGCCTGAAATAACTTGACCTGTGGGCGCAACCTCTGCAGCAGCTTCACAATGACCTGTTTGATCATCAAAGAAAAAATCTGGAGCAAACTCTCTTAAAAAATCAGACTTATTTAAACCACCAAGAAACATCGCTTCATCAATGTCGACACCCCAACTCATCAGTGTTCGAATGGCTCTTTCATGAGCAGGTGCAGATCTTGCAGTTACAAGAGCCGTGCGGATGCGCATAGCGGACTCGGGACTAGAGTTTTGTAATTGATGGAGAGCCTCTAACAAAGGTTTAAAAGGGCCCGGTGGAAGGGGTGTTTTCGCCAAATGGGTTTCATGCTTAACAAATGCGTCCAAACCTTTCGCTTGAAATATGCGTTCAGACTCATCCGAAAATAAAACAGCATCACCATCAAATGCAATACGGATTTCTTGAGGATTAGATTGCGCAATTTTTACCGATTGTGGATATACCAATGCTGCAGGAAATCCCGCAAGAATCGTTTCTCTCACATCATTTTCATTCGCGGATAGAAATAAATTAGCATGTAGTGATCTTAAATAATGGTAGGGTGGTCGACCCCTTGTAAATACTCCACGTTCTAACTTTAGACCTGCATGCTCTGCGGAGCGGAAAACACGAAGTCCGCTAACGGGGTCATTTCTAGAAAGAATGACTACTTCTACTCGAGCAACTTGCTCGGTATTAAATTGTAATAATTTTTGTACTAACGGGAACGCCACACCAGCTTTGGCAGGAATCGCTAGGCGCTCTTGTTGAACACGCATGTAAGCACTATCATTCGTGGCTTCAAAAACTCGGTTTTCTTCTTCAAAATCGAATAAGGCTCTTGAGGAAATGGCGACTACGAGTTTGCCTGATAGTGAAAAACTCATAAATTATTTTAAAAAGAGTTGATAGGCAGGATGCTCACTTTCATCCCAATAGCGATAACCCGTCCCTTTAAGAAAATCTTTAAATTCTTTATTATTTTTTTTCGGCACTTGAAGTCCTACCAAAATTTTCCCATAATCAGCCCCATGATTTCGATAGTGAAAAAGGCTAATATTCCAATGGGGCGACATTGCATTTAAAAAGTTCATCAGTGCCCCAGGGCGTTCTGGAAATTCAAAGCGGTAGAGTAATTCATCGTCTGCCAAGGTCGATCTTCCGCCAACCATATGTCTTAAATGAGACTTGGCTAATTCATCCGTAGTTAAATCAATCGTATCAAAACCTGATTTGATAAATTCTTTTGCAATATGGGCACTATCCCCTTGTTTTTGAGTAGAGATGCCAATGAAAATATAAGCATGTTTTGCATCAGAGATACGATAGTTAAACTCCGTGACATTTCTTGTTCCAATCAAGGAACAAAAACGTTTAAAAGAGCCTCGCTCTTCAGGGATTGTGATCGCAAATACCGCCTCTTTAGACTCTCCAACATCAGCTCTTTCGGCCACAAATCTTAGACGACTAAAATTCATATTAGCGCCACAGGCAATACTAATAAATGTTTTACCTGTACATTTATTTTTTGCAACATAAGCTTTTAAACCAGCAATAGATAATGCCCCAGCAGGCTCTAAGATACTTCTCGTATCTGTAAACACATCATTAATCGCGGCACAAATCGCATCTGTATCAACAGTAATAATTTCGTCCACTACTTCTTGGCAGATTTTAAAAGTTTCTTTACCAACCAATTTAACGGCAGTGCCATCGGAGAAAAGTCCCACGTCTTTAAGCGTAACTCGTTTGCCAGCTTCAATGGAGCGCTTCATTGCATCAGAGTCAACTGTTTGGACTCCAATAACTTTAATCTCAGGACGAATAGCTTTAATATAAGAGCCAATACCGGCAATGAGACCTCCGCCTCCGATAGCCACAAAAATAGCTTCAATTGGACCTTGATACTGACGCAAAATCTCCATCGCAATCGTACCTTGCCCTGCTATCACATCTGGATCATCAAAAGGGTGAACAAATGTGAGCTTATGCTTTTCCTCTAATTGCAGAGCATGATCATAGGCATCGTTATAGGATTCACCAAAAAGAACGACCTTGACCCATTTACCACCTCGATCCTTTACGGCATCAATCTTTACCTGGGGAGTTGTAGTCGGCATCACAATCGTAGCAAGACATTCAAGTTTCGCCGCTCCCATAGCCACACCCTGAGCATGGTTACCCGCCGATGCTGCAATCACGCCTTTTGCTAGTTGATCCTTGCTAAGATGAGCCATTTTATTGTAGGCCCCACGCAATTTAAAGGAAAATACTGGTTGATTATCTTCGCGCTTTAAAAGGATATTGTTATTTAGTCGGGTAGATAAGTGTTGAGCATGCTCAAGTTCAGTCTCTCGAGCAACATCATAGACCTTGGCATTTAAAATTTTTCGTAAATAGTCGTTTTGCATAGACAGAAGATTATCATAGAGCAACTAGAATAACGTATGGAATCCTCAATTCAAGCCTTTTTACAGGCAATTTCTGTGCCCTGGGTAGGTTTAACATCCGTTGGCATAATGTCCTTTTTAGCAGCTACATTACTCCCCTTTAGTTCTGAAGCCGTTTTTTTTGCTTTTTTAGTTGAATTTCCAGAAAAAGTATGGCCATTAATTGCTGTCGCTAGCTTAGGGAACATTCTCGGGGGCATAGTTAATTGGCATATTGGTTATTTTGCAAAAAATACGAAAGACTCCATACTTCAAACCAAAAATACGCAAACTAGTAAATTGAGCGCATATTTACGTCAATTGGGCTCAAAAAGCTTACTTTTTTCATGGTTGCCAATTGTTGGAGATCCTTTAACCGTTTTTGCAGGATGGTCAAAATTACCCTTTTGGCCCTGTTGTATCTACATGATGATTGGTAAAACTTTAAGATATGTATTTATTGCGTTTGTCTATTTAATCAGTAATAACTCCTTAGGAACCATATTTTCTTAAAACGATATAAGTTCTGTATTGAGGAAAAATTAGCAAAGAATTGCACCCTCAATTAGAATAGTCTTTTAGGTCAAAACACTATGAACGCACCCATTTACTTTGAACCGCCCCAGAATTTAAAGAGTCAGCCCTTAAGACTTCGAGAAATTCCATATAACTACACATCATTTTCTGATCGTGAGATTGTTATTCGTATATTAGGTACACAAGCATGGGATGCCCTTGATAGCCTCAGAAGTGAACGTAAAACTGGTCGCTCAGCAAGAATGCTGTATGAAGTTTTAGGCGATATTTGGGTCGTCAACCGCAACCCTTATTTACAAGATGACCTTTTGGATAACCCCAAGCGCCTAAAATCTTTGATTGATGCACTCAATCACCGACTTAGTGAAGTTGAAAAACGGATTACTCAGCAGCTAGAGGAAAAGGTATCTTTTTTGGTGAGTTCTGCGCGTCAAGCAGTTAAAAACTTTGCCAGTGACTTTGAAAAAGCAAAGCTTTTAAGAGTCCAAGCGCGTAAGGTATTAGGAAAAATTACCGCACAGGACAACATTGGATTTGATGGTTTTGTAAGGGTATCGCATGTTACTGATGCAACAGATTGGCGAGTCGAATATCCTTTTGTCGTCATCACTCCAGATAGTGAATTAGAGATTCCAGGGATTGTGAAAGCTTGTATTGAGCTTGGTTTAACGATTATTCCTAGGGGGGGTGGTACAGGCTACACAGGTGGCGCAATCCCATTAACTCCGATGTCAGCCGTCATTAATACTGAGAAATTAGAAAAAATGATGCCAGTCGAGTTTGGCAAAATTCCTGGGGTGGATCGGGATGTTGGAACTATATTTACTGAGGCTGGTGTTGTTACCAAGAGAGTTTCTGACGCGGCAGATAAAAGTGGACTTGTTTTTGCAGTGGATCCAACCTCATTAGAGGCAAGCTGCATTGGCGGAAATATTGCCATGAACGCGGGTGGCAAAAAAGCGGTTTTATGGGGTACGGCACTTGATAATTTACTTTGGTGGAGGATGGTTGACACTGAAGGAAATTGGTTAGAAATATTACGTCTTGATCATAATCTGAGCAAAATTCATGATGCGCCTGTCGCCACTTTTGAATTAACTTGGTCTGATGGCACACAAGCCCCTGGTAAAAACATTCTGAAAACAGAAATCTTGGCTATTGAAGGAAAGCGCTTCAGAAAAGTAGGGCTTGGTAAGGACGTAACCGATAAATTTTTATCAGGCTTACCTGGTGTACAAAAAGAAGGTTGTGATGGCTTAATTACCAGTGCTAAATGGGTATTACACCGGATGCCTAAAGAAATACGTACCGTTTGTCTTGAATTTTTTGGTCAGGCGCGGGATGCTATTCCAAGCATTGTTGAAGTCAAAAATTATTTAGATGAACAAACAAAAAATGGTGGAGCGATTCTTGCCGGTCTTGAGCATTTAGATGAAAAATACCTGAAGGCAGTTGACTACACCACAAAATCAAAGCGAAATGTATTACCAAAAATGGTTTTAATTGGTGACATTGTTGGTGATGATGCAGATGTCGTCGCTGTCGCAGCAAGTGAAGTGATTCGCATTGCGAACAATCGCGTAGGTGAAGGTTTTATTGCAATAAGCCCTGAAGCAAGAAAGAAGTTTTGGCTCGATCGCTCAAGAACTGCAGCTATTTCCCGCCACACGAACGCCTTCAAAATTAATGAAGATGTGGTGATTCCTTTACCAAGAATGGGGGAATATACCGACGGCATCGAAAAAATTAATATTGAACTTTCTATTAAAAATAAACTTTTGCTTCTTGATGCACTTGAAGATTATTTCGTCAAGGGTAATCTTGTATTGGGTAAATCGGATGATGCATCTGAGATTCCCTCTTCGGAAATTTTGGAAGATCGAGTTACCCAAGCATTAAACATGTTGCGAGAAGTGCGTACGAAGTGGGCTGATTATGCCCAAGAGTTGGATCATTATTTTGCGAAGCTACAAGATCGAAGTATCCGCGTGTCTTGGAAGTTAGAAGTTCGTGAACAACTCAAGCAAATATTCATGGGCGCAGCTTTTGCACCAATACTCACTGAGTGTATTGCTATACATAAAAAAATATTAAGAAAACGAGTCTTTGTTGCATTGCATATGCACGCCGGTGATGGGAATGTACATACGAACTTACCTGTGAATTCTGATGACTACGAAATGATGCAAGAGGCTCATGGAATTGTTGGCAGAATTATGGTTCTAGCAAGATCTCTTGATGGCGTTATTTCTGGTGAACACGGCATCGGCATTACCAAGCTCGAGTATTTAACAGATGAAGAGTTAAAAGAGTTTCGCGCGTATAAATTAAAAATTGACCCTGAAGGCCGATTTAATAAAGGTAAATTAATGCCTGGTGGCGATTTACATAAAGCCTATACACCAAGCTTTGGGCTTATGGGGCATGAGTCCTTGATTATGCAACAAAGCGATATTGGGGCAATTTCAGAGAGTATTAAAGACTGTTTACGATGTGGTAAATGTAAGCCGGTGTGTGCAACACATGTACCACGTGCCAACTTACATTACAGCCCACGCAATAAGATTCTTGCGACGTCGCTTTTAATTGAAGCATTTTTGTACGAAGAACAAACTCGCCGAGGCATCTCAATTAAACATTGGGATGAATTCGATGATGTTGCAGCACATTGTACGGTTTGCCATAAATGTTTAACCCCGTGCCCTGTCAAAATTGATTTTGGTGATGTAACCATGAACATGCGTAATTTATTACGTAAGATGGGTAAAAAGAAATTTAACATTGGCTCTAGTGCTGCCATGTTCTTTTTAAATGCATCTAATCCTGAAACGATTAAGTTGGCTAGAACGGTGATGATTGAGTGGGGTTATAAAGCTCAGCGCATAGGTCATGATTTATTTAAATCACTAGCAAAAAAACAAACAAGTGCCCCAGCACTCTCTCTTGGTAAGCCTGTGATTCAAGAGCAGGTAATTCATTTTATTAATAAAAAGATGCCAGGTAATTTACCAAAGAAGACCGCTCGAGCTCTTTTGGATATTGAAGACTCTGAAATAGTTCCTATCATTCGTAATCCTAAAACGACCTCTGTTGATTCAGAAGCTGTATTTTATTTCCCGGGCTGTGGATCTGAGCGACTCTTTTCTCAAGTGGGCTTAGCTACGCAAGCAATGCTTTGGGAAGCAGGAGTACAAACAGTTTTACCACCAGGTTATTTATGCTGTGGATATCCACAACGTGGTTCTGGGGATTTTGATAAAGCTGAAAAAATGATTACCGATAACCGGGTTTTATTCCACCGTGTGGCGAATACCTTAAATTATTTAGATATTAAAACTGTCGTGGTATCTTGCGGGACTTGCTACGACCAATTGGCAGGTTATGAGTTCGACAAGATTTTCCCTGGGTGCAGAATTATTGATATTCACGAATTCTTATTGGAAAAAAATATCAAATTGACAGGCGTTCAGGGCACGAGATATATGTATCATGATCCTTGTCATTCACCAATGAAGCTTCAGGATCCTTTAAAAACGGTCAATCAAATTATTCAAACAGAAGATCAAAATTTAATTAAGAAAAATGATCGCTGCTGTGGAGAGTCAGGAACCTTAGCATTAACTCGACCTGATATTTCTACTCAAATTCGTTTTAGAAAAGAAGAAGAGATGGTTAAAGGGGCTATAGCATTGCATGATGACGGCTTTACGGGTAATGTAAAAGTTCTTACGAGTTGCCCATCTTGTTTACAAGGATTGTCTCGTTTTAACGATGATTCAGGAACGACTGCTGACTATATTGTGGTTGAAATGGCGCGTCATTTATTAGGCGAAAATTGGATGGCTGATTATGTGAATAGCGCTAATTCTGGTGGAATTGAAAGAGTACTTGTTTGATGAAATCACCAATTCCTCAGTCACTTGTTGTTCACCAACAATCAAAAGTTCTTGAACTTGGTTATGAAGATGGCAGTAACTACCGACTCCCATTTGAGTTTTTAAGAGTTGTCTCGCCATCTGCTGAAGTCAGGGGACACGGACCCGGTCAAGAGACACTGCAAACCGGCAAGCGTAATGTCAGTATTTTAAGTGTTGAGCCAGTAGGCCATTACGCAATCAAACCCACTTTTACCGATGGTCACGATTCAGGCCTCTTCTCATGGGAGTATTTACATGAGCTTTGTCTGAACCAAGAAGATATATGGCAAGAGCATTTGGACAAACTTGCTCAGGCTGGTTTAGACCGCGATGCACCCATGAAAAAATAAGGTTTAGGATTAAACATGGCACAAACCCATTTCGGATTTGAAAAAGTTGATGAATCGCAAAAAGCAGAAAAAGTTGCTGGAGTATTTCATTCAGTAGCGAGTAACTACGACTTAATGAATGATTTAATGTCGATGGGTTTACATCGAATCTGGAAAATGTTCACGATTGCTAGCGCTAATGTTTTGCCTGGCCAAAGGGTTCTAGATATTGCCGGAGGTACTGGAGATTTAGCATTAGCTTTTGCAAAAAAAGCTGGAAAATCTGGCGAAGTATGGCTCAGTGATATCAACTCTTCAATGCTACAAGTTGGCAGAGATCGACTGGTTGATCAGGGCGCAATTATTCCATGTGTACAACTAGATGCCGAAAAAATTCCCTTTGCAAAAAACCATTTTGATTTGGTCACGGTTTCTTTTGGCTTACGTAACATGACGCACAAAGAAGTGGCGCTTAAGGAGATGTGTCGAGTAACAAAGCCTGGTGGTAAAACCATGGTGCTCGAGTTTTCTCAGCCAGTTGATTTGATCAAACCAATCTATGACTTATATTCTTTTAAAGTCTTACCATGGCTAGGACAGAAAATCGCTGGTGATGCACAAAGCTATCGTTATTTAGCAGAGTCCATCCGCATGCATCCTGATAAAGAAACACTGAAGCAAATGATGCTAGACGCTGGTTTTGATGAAGTGGAAGTTCATCCACTATCAGGTGGTATTGTTGCGCTCCATATTGGCTACAAGTACTAATCATGGCCAATTTGCCAGTTCCTTTTTTTGTATTAAGAGCCATCAATCATTTAATTGAACAAGAGCGATGGGCTCATGAATTACTTCTTCCTAGAGAGGGACAGTCGATTTCTATTGCTTTGCCAATTGGGGATTTTCAAATAGCAATTCAAGAAGGTATGTTTGTAAATGCAGGTAACAACAATCCATCCTCTGTCAATTTAGTAATTACCCAAGAAGCCATTTGGACTTTTCTCAAAGAAGGCAAATCTGGAGCCATGAAATTTGTCAAGATTTCTGGAGATATTGATTTTGCTGCAGATTTAAATCGTTTGGCAGCAGATCTTAAATGGGAAGTTGAAGAGGACTTATCTAAACTTGTAGGTGATGCTCCAGCGAGAAGAGTTGTTTTAGAATCTCAAAAAATGGTTCATCAAACCCAACTTGCGATGACTGATCTAAAAGGTGGTATCAGGGATTACTTGGTTCATGAAAAAAATATTCTGGTAGATAGTCAGCAAATGAATGACTTTAAATCCCAGTTACGCTTATTGCGCGATCAAATTGACCGAGCAGAAAAAAAGGTTAATCAACTTGAGCACGCCTTTAATAGCAAACAAACCCATTCCACATAATGCAAAAAGTTAAACGTATCTACCGAATTTTTTATATTCTTTGGCGATATGATCTTTTTGGATTATTGCGAGGTGTATTAAAGCCAGGAGTTTTTAGTGTTCTGATACTGCCCTTATCCTTGTTTTCTCCCTCTAGAGATTTGGCTCGAGGACAAAGAATACGCCTTGCCTTGGAGTCCTTAGGGCCAGTATTTATTAAATTTGGCCAAGTACTTTCTACTAGAAGAGATCTACTGCCAGAGGATATCGCTGATGAGTTAGCCAAACTCCAAGATGACGTTCCACCATTTTCGAATGAGCTATCACGAGAAATTATTGAAAAAGCACTGCAGTTACCAATTGACGAGGTTTTCAAATCTTTTGATGCAACGCCGATTGCTAGTGCCTCGATTGCTCAGGTTCATTTTGCAGTACTCAAGGGCAACAGTAAATATCCCGAGTGGGAAGACAAGCATGTAGCTATTAAAGTATTGCGGCCTAATATTCTGGGCGTGATTGAGAGTGACTTAGCCTTGATGCATAGTCTTGCAGGTTTGATTGAAAAATTCTCCTACGATGGCAAGCGATTAAAGCCAAAAGAAGTGGTGTCGGGATTTGATACAACGATTCATGATGAATTAGATTTGCTGCGTGAAGCAGCAAACTGTAGCCAATTAAGAAGAAACTTTGAAGGCTCTAACAAAATCATGATTCCAGAAGTATATTGGGATTTGTGCCATATTAACGTCATGGTAATGGAGCGTATGTATGGCATATCCATTGCCCGATTGGATGATTTAAAAGCTGCAGGAGTAGACTTAAAGTTACTGGCTGTTGACGGCGTTGAAGTATTTTTTACTCAGGCGTTTGCGCATGGATTTTTTCACGCAGATATGCATCCTGGAAATATTATGGTTAGTCTTGATCCCCAAACATTTGGGCGTTTAATTTCCCTAGACTTTGGAATTGTGGGGACTTTATCTGAATTAGATAAAAACTATTTAGTACAAAATTTCTTGGCATTTTTTAATCGTGATTATCATCGTGTGGCTGCCCTTCACATTGAGTCAGGATGGGTACCTCCTGAAACTAAGGTTGAAGAACTTGAGGGCGCTGTTCGTGCAGTGTGTGAACCGTATTTTGATCGTCCTTTAAAAGATATTTCTTTGGGGATTGTTTTGATGCGTCTCTTTCAGACCTCAAGAAGATTCAAAGTTGAAATACAACCGCAGTTAACCCTATTACAAAAAACTTTATTAAATGTAGAAGGACTAGGACGCCAATTAGATCCTGATCTAGATTTGTGGCAAACGGTGAAACCAATCATGCAAACTTGGATGAATCAACAAGTTGGTTTCAAAGGGTTTTGGGAGAAATTAAAGTCTGAGGCACCTCATTGGGCACAAAAAATGCCTACCATTCCAAGACTCATTACGACTTATTTAGAACTCGAAGTTCATGCTAAAAAACAGAATCAATTGCAAGAAATAATAAATTTATTAGAAAAGCAAAAAAGATTTAACTTTCACACAAACATTGTTAGTATTTTTGGAATTGGTGCCCTTTTAGGTGGGGCGGTTACATATCTTTTCTTAACACTGTCTAGGTAATCTCATGTTACTTTGGTTCGTTCTTCTCTACTGGGTGATCTCAGTAGCCATCGGCTTATTGGCCTCCTTAAAAGTAAAAAATGCCACTGACTTTGCTGCCGCCGGTCATGCACTCCCTATGTACGTGGTGACTGCGACTGTATTTGCAACGTGGTTTGGAGCAGAGGCTGTATTGGGTGCACCAGCAACATTCTTACAAGAGGGATTGGCTGGCGTTGTTGCAGACCCCTTCGGCTCCTCCATGTGCCTAGTTTTAGTAGGTTTGTTTTTTGCGAAGCCACTCTATCAAGCCAAATACCTCACTATTGGTGATTTTTATCGGGATCGATATGGTCGTACTGTTGAGGTTTTGATCACTCTATGTATTGCTGCATCCTATTTAGGATGGGTATCAGCACAGATTATGGCACTTGGATTAGTCTTTAATGTCGTATCTGGCGGAGAAATTTCTCGAGATGTTGGTATGTTAATTGGATCTGGCAGTGTTTTAATTTATACCCTTTTCGGCGGTATGTGGGCTGTTGCTGTAACCGATTTTTTGCAAATGATCATTATTGTGATCGGACTATTGTTCATTGGTCATGAAGTTACTGGCATGGCTGGAGGGGTAGTAAACGTTGTAGAGCACGCCAATAATGCAGGCTTATTTAACTTTTTCCCGAAAGCCAATTTTGCCGAAATTATGGGTTTTATAGCAGCTTTGTGTACGATGATGCTAGGGTCTATTCCTCAACAAGACGTTTTTCAACGGGTAACCTCATCCAAAACCGTTCAAATTGCTCAAAGAGCGGCTATTTTAGGAGGGGTTTTGTATTTTTGTTTTGCATTTATTCCAATGATTTTGGCTTATTCTGCAAATATGCTTGATCCGGAAATGGTCAAAGAAGGTTTAAAAACAGATTCACAATTGATTCTGCCACAATTGATTTTGAGTAAAACCCCCATGTTTGCTCAAGTCATTTTCTTTGGCGCTTTATTGTCGGCTATTAAAAGTTGTGCCAGCGCCACCCTTCTCGCACCTTCGGTATCATTTTCCGAAAACATCGTGAAGGGATTTTTTAAAGAGTTGACTGCAGAACAATATCTCCTCATCATGCGAGTAACTACCTTGGTGTTTAGTGTTCTGGTCACTATCATTGCAATGAATTCAGAGTTATCCATTTTCAAAATGGTTGAAAGTGCTTATAAGGTCACGCTAGTATCGGCTTTTGTGCCACTTTTATGTGGTGTCTATTGGTCTAGAGCAACACCATTTGGCGGCCTTCTGTCGGTTACCTTAGGCCTAGTTTCCTGGATAATGATGGAGGCCATTATGCCTCATGAAGTAATTCCACCACAAATGGTTGGACTGGCATTTAGCTTTTTGGGAATGATTGTTGGGTCGGTACTGATCCCCTCTGAAATCGTTAAAGAGCGCAGTCAGACATCAGAATCCATGTTTTAGAAACGCTTTTACATAAAAAAGATGGATAATGTTCCTTTATAAGCGTAAGGGAATATGAAAAAGTACTTTTTAGCTGGAATTTTAGTTTGGGCACCTTTGGCAATTACCATCTGGGTAATTACCTGGGCTATGGGCATTTTGGATGGTGTTTTTGGTTCTGTGATGCATGTATTAATCACCGTTCTGCCATCGAATCTCACGCAAAGCCTAGTTCACTTTAGAGAAACACCCTTTATTGGTGTTTTAATTGTGATTGCTGCAATCACTTTGACAGGTATGTTTGCAATTACGATTGCAGGAAGATGGCTTTTCCGCATATGGGAAAAATTATTACACCGGATACCGATTGTCAGATCTATTTATTCAAGTGTTAAACAAGTTTCTGATACCTTGTTATCTAGTAGTGGAGATGCATTTAAAAAGGCTGTTTTGATTAGATACCCTCATCAAAATTCGTGGACGATTGCCTTTCAAACGGGATCACCCATGCAAGAAGTCGCTGAAAAATTAGGTACTCCACATATTCATGTATTTGTTCCTACAACACCCAATCCAACATCTGGATTTTTTATGATAGTTCCCAAAGATAGTGTGATTGAATTATCCATTTCTGTTGAAGAAGCTCTCAAGCATATCGTTTCAATGGGTACTGTTCCACCAGTTGGTCAAGAACCAAAAAATTAATTAAAGAGGTTTAAGTATGTCATTGCGTAGTCATTTTGCAGGTTTAGTTACAGAAGAGTTAATTGGCCAAGAAGTTAGTATTGCTGGTTGGGTTAATCGCCGTCGAGACCATGGCGGAGTTATTTTTATTGATTTACGAGATAGCCATGGATTTGTGCAAATTGTATGTGATCCAGACCAAAAAGAGGTATTTGCTATTGCAGAAAATATTCGTAACGAATATTGTATTCAAGTCAAAGGACTTGTGAGAGCAAGGCCGGCTGGTACAGAAAACAGTGACTTGACTACAGGGAAGATTGAGATATTGTGTAAAGAACTCAATGTTCTAAATGCATCCGTTACGCCGCCATTTCAGTTAGATGACGATAACTTATCTGAGACAACAAGATTAACGCACCGCGTGTTAGATTTACGTCGTCCGCAAATGCAAAAAAATCTTCGTTTACGTTATAACGTCGCGATGGAGTCTCGCCGTTATTTAGACCAAGCAGGATTTATTGATATTGAAACTCCGATGCTTACAAAAAGTACACCTGAAGGTGCACGAGATTACCTAGTGCCATCAAGAGTGCATGACGGCCAATTTTTTGCTCTTCCACAATCACCGCAATTGTTCAAGCAGTTATTAATGGTTGCAGGCTTTGATCGCTACTACCAAATTGTCAAATGTTTCCGAGATGAGGATTTAAGAGCAGATCGTCAACCTGAGTTCACGCAAATTGATTGCGAAACATCATTCTTAGACGAGATGGAAATCCGTGATTTATTTGAAAATATGATTTCTCATGTTTTTAAAACAGTAATTGATATTCAGTTACCTGCACCATTTCCGGTTTTAAGTTACCAAGAAGCGATGCGTCGTTTTGGCTCCGATAAGCCAGACATGAGAGTTGATTTAGAGTTCACTGAACTGACTGATGTGATGAAGGATGTCGATTTCAAAGTATTCTCTGGACCAGCCAACTCAGATAACGGTAGAGTAGTTGCCTTAAGAGTTCCTGGCGGTGCTGAAATCTCTAGAAGTGAAATTGATGAATATACGCAATTTGTAAGTATCTATGGAGCAAAAGGTTTAGCTTGGATCAAAGTCAATAAGGTTAGTGATGGTCGTAATGGACTTCAGTCACCGATTGTAAAAAATCTCCATGACCAAGCTGTAGAAGCCATCATTCAACGAACGGGTGCTCAAGATGGCGACATACTTTTCTTTGGGGCAGATAAGTTCAAGGTGGTGAATGATGCGATTGGTGCATTACGAATCAAAATTGGGCACTCTGATTGGAGTAAAGAAAAAGGCATTTTCAAAGAAGGCTGGAAACCATTATGGGTTGTTGATTTCCCGATGTTTGATTATGACGAGGAAGCTGCTAGATGG
>Ga0209085_1000260_pt1 | contig 39932 bp, 34 predicted proteins | sample C_131016_EF_Meta_FD_187310 | JGI IMG/M metagenome (GOLD analysis project Ga0209085, IMG submission 187310) | Freshwater microbial communities from Lake Croche, Canada to study carbon cycling - C_131016_EF_MetaG (SPAdes) (version 2) | ecosystem: Environmental > Aquatic > Freshwater > Lake...
AACAATTTCTTGTCCAAGTTTTGGTAGAACTCTCATGCGACACAAAAATCGCAAAAAACAAACCTTGTGTAAAGTCTATTTCTTAGAGGACTTTGGTATGATATGAGCCAGTGTCAAGCAGAGGGTCTACGCAAACAATCATTCTTTTAGCTGCCTCCAAGTCTCGCTCTGCCTTGGCAATCCACTCCAAGGCAGCTTGTCTCACCTCATCCATTGCGCTTGGCAAGAATTCTCCCCTCTTTTTGAGCTAAGAAAGGCAAGGTATTGGCTATACGCACTTGTTTTTGCCATTCGTTGCGCGTCAATACACAAATGTCCATTGGCCTAGAAATATCTGCAACAATGCCCCTTGCACGACGCGAACGAACATAACGAGCTTCATTGGAGTCAGGAATCAGCACTAGCAGATCTAAATCACTATCAACACGAAAATCTCCGCGCGCGCGTGATCCAAACACCCATACCTCGTCTGCTAGCATCCCATTTAGGATTCTTTGCGCGACTTGCGTGTCATCATAAGTAGGCTCCATGTAATTTTTAATAATTGTTCGGCAAAATCCCAATTGCAAGCTCAAGTTCTCCGATAGCGCATATAGCTACAAGCGTCTTGAGTGAAAAGCAACGAAATGAAATGTTGAATTTTCGGCAGGCTTGAACACCGAAGAGAGTTTGGTAGCGAGTGAATTGTAGCAGGTGAAAACACAGGCAGTCGAGCAACCAGAGAAGATTTGCCGCGATCCGCCTCCGGCTACGCGAATCCGGCGTGACTGGGCGGATAGAGGAAGACGGAAAAGCTGAAACTACAAATCAATTTTCAAAGCTGCTCTCACGGTAGCCACATATCTGCGGGGAGCCAGGTTTCGGAACCATCCCTGTGCTTGCAGACAACGACAGCCCCCTCACAACCGATCGCAAACCCAACAATTGGTGAAGCAGACTCGAAATCTTCTTCCGGTATTTCGGAAAGAGGAAAAGCAAATTCAATCCCCGCGATTAGCGCATGAATTTCGTTGCTACGAGGATCGAACGAGACTTGCTCGACCACAGGGCTTGATTCAAAGACCACGTTCATTCAGTAATTCTATAAATTCAGCCAAAGCTTCTCGCAAGCTTTTTCCGAAGTGGTCTTCTAATCCGCGAATCGGCCCATCGATACGATCATAAACGCCCAATTCCCTATTATCCTTGAAAACATGAATATGACGACCTCCGTGATCTGCGCGAGTGAACAATAAAATGAAGCCATTAATTTTTAGCCTCATACTTCCTGGCACCGCTTCCAAGCTGAAAACAAGCCTATGCCCTGTCGTCGCTCCGGCGTAATAATAGTCAGCTCATTATTCATAAAGTCAAAGGGGTCAGGAATAAATTATTGATATTTGAATAGGCTAGAACACTGAAGAGTGGCTGGTAGCGAGTGCAATGTAGCGGGTGAAAAATTCATGCCGTCGAGCGACCCGAGAGAATTTGCCGCGATCCGCCTATGCGCAGTGTAAATAAGAATCCACTTTGACTTTTTTTAGTTTTCGATAAATTTTTTGTAGTATTCATCGCCGTTTTTTTAAAAGCTTTTTGCTAAACCAAAGCTTTTCCTAATCCGAGCGAGTTTACTGGCGCATTCAGGATCACCCCAGGCAGCCCGTAATGCAAAGCCCAGAAATTCACCAACCAATCCTCTGAATCCCTTTCACGAAATCAAAGTGCCGGTCTTGGGATACGATTGGCAAACGGTGCTGTTGCGCCAGTGCGGCGATCCAACAATCGTTTGCCGGGATCGGGGCGCCGGCGACTTTGAGCCGACTGCGCACTTCCGCGTAAAATGGCAATGTTTTCTGCTCCAAAAGAAGGACATCGACCTTCAGCAGCAAGGCATCCAACCAAGCTTCCAATTCGGCACGGTATCGGGATTTGCTAATCCCAAATGCATACTCCCCAAGGGAAATAATTGTCACAGTAATGCGGGGCGCTGCTTGCACCAACTCTGTTAGCGCTTTGTCTTGCGCGGCAAGCGCACTAACCGCATTCGTATCCAAGATCATTTCCACATCTCCGGTTCCACAGTGCGAAAATCCGGAATATTCAAAGCCGCGTCCAGATCAGCCGCTGCCGATGCAGAAAGGCGGGGCAAATCTTGCACCCAATGCTTGGAAGAATCACGACTCGAAGGCGAATCCAGTAATACCTTTCTTAAACTCTGCTCGATGAGATTTCCAAAATCCAAATCCTCAGAAGACCTCCTGAGCCCATGCATTAACCGCAAGCATGTGCCCCCGACAAAAACGACCTCCCGAAACGCCTCAACCCCGCGCATGGCGGCTAAAATCTCCCATTGCAGCGATTCCCTCAGCAAATTCACCGCCTTTGCCCCCGCTCCTTGCCGTCTCAACAATCTGGCGCCTCATTCCATTTCTTCGACTTCCTTGCGCCACTCGAAAAAAGTTCCCAAAGCCCGCTCCACCCTAGGTGAGCCGAACCCCACCACAAATTCCTGCAACCGATGCTCCCTCAGAACCCCGATTTGCTGATACCTCATCTCACGATGCCGCTCTACTGTCCCCCCCCAGCCAGATACCACTCATCACAAAGCACCTTTTCCGGCACAGCTAGAAAAACATGTCTTCCATCCCATTCCACGCGCTCGTATCCTGAAAAAAATTTCACCTGCCTGTAGCTGAACCTCCCGAATGGCGTCTGCCAAACCTTCCGGCGAGGCGACACCCGACAAACACTCGTATACTCCCATACAGCCTCAGGAATCATCCCATAATGCTCCAAGGCCCAAAGCCCAGAGAGGTAACTCGGCGCAACAATCTCATTCGCCAACCCCGGCAATCCGGCCGTAATATCGCCAAACGCATAAAGCCCCTTGCGGATTTGCACCAACCTCCCCGCCTCACACCAGCGCGTCAACTGAAGCGACAGATACCCAAGCTCCAAATCCGGAAACATCTGACGCAAAAAAATTGTCGAAAAGTAGGGAACTCCCACTTTCGACCGGAAAAAGACAAATTTCACAAGCTCTATTTATCATATTTGATAAACTGAGCAAGCAGTTTTATGGAAATGGCAGATTTTGTGAATGCCTGCATTTGTAAGAAACTGTCACATTTCGACAGTTTGACGCAAGGAAAATCTACCTAACCCAGCTCGTAGCGCGCAGGAGGACTACCGGGGCCCTGCCTCTCCAATGATTTTGCTGTCAATGATTTTACCAGAAAAAGAGTCGAGAGACGAGCGTCAAGGGTCAAGGGCCTTAACCAGTTACCCGCCACTCGTTACTTCTTACCCATGCTGTCGATGATTCTGCCAGTTTTCTTCCAATATCTTTCATTTACTTCCGGAGAGGGAATACTTGATGATACACCAGATGGCGCGGACGCCGTCTTTCCAATTGATCTTCTTGCCCTCGGCGTAGGTGCGCCCGTGGTAGGAGACAGCGACTTCGTAGATGCGAATACCCTTCTTGGCGAGCTTGGCGGTGATCTCAGGCTCAAAACCGAAACGGTTTTCTTCGATTGGGATGGATTGCAGAATTTCCCGACGCACAGCTTTGTAGCATGTCTCCATATCCGTAAGATTTAGATTAGTGAACATATTGGACATGAGCGTGAGGAAACGGTTGCCCATGGAGTGCCAGAAATAGAGCACGCGGTGTTCCTGCGACCCAATAAAACGCGAGCCAAAAACGGCGTCAGCTTTTCCGCTGAGGATCGGGTGAAGCAAAATCGGATATTCCGTGGGATCATACTCCAAATCGGCATCTTGAATGATAACAATATCCGCTGTCGCTTGGGAGATGCCCGTGCGCAATGCCGCGCCTTTTCCTTGGTTTTTATCGTGGTGATAAATGCGCAGGCGGGAATCGGAATTTTTGATACGCTCGATTTCCTCGCGGGTGCCATCGCTCGACGCATCGTTCACCACGATCAACTCAGCAACTTGCGGCTGCTGAAGAACAGTTTCAATAATTCCAGCTACAGTGGCCCGCTCGTTAAATACGGGCATGATGACAGAGAGACAGGGTTTCATTTTTTACAAAAAAGTTTAGCTGTTATGTTTTTCCCTATTTTTATTCCAGGTTTTTCAATGTATCTATTTGTAAAATATGAAACTAAAATTGTTATAGGAACTAATAAAGCAAATTCCACAATAAAAGCCCTCCACTTACCTAAGCTATCTATGTATTGCCCAAAAGAGATGAGAAAAATAAAAATAATTAGTTGGTGAGTTAGATAGATACTGTAAGATAACTCCCCAAATTTTAGAATAACTTTATTACACAATAAAATTGATAAAAAACTTTTTTTGCAATCAACTTGATTTAGGCAATTTGATATAATTGCAAGCAAAACTAAAACCCAGATTCCAAGAGAAAAAATCCAAGGCAATGTTTTTAAATTTTCATTACGCAGGGCTTCTAAACAAAACAGGATTAGAGATGATAAAAAATAGACTATAAAAACTCCATTTAAAGTTTTGACGAAATGTAAATTAATACTAGACTTATTATTAACGGCGCATTGATATATTTTATAGCTTAAAATTCCAATCAAAAAAGATCCACTGGCATCTAGGATAGTCGCACCGTGCATGTTCAACATCGGACCGGGATGAAAACAAGATTTTAAAACTCCTATGAAAGAAATGATAAAAGCGAAAACCAACCAATTTTTCTTGAAGAAGAAAAAAAGTATAGGGGCTATTAGATAGAACTGCCACTCCAAGGAGACACTCCAAGAAGGAGGATTAACAACTATAGGCCCAAGATCTGGCAAAAAGCCATGAAGCATTGAAAGTTGGAGTAGTGCAATCAACCACTTCTCTTGATAATATTCTCCTCCTCTTACAAATACATTGGGGCCGGTATAATTTCCACCGAGTATACCGTAGCCTTGCCAAAAGAGATATAAACCAATCAATGAAGTAAATAAAAAAACAGGGTAAATCCTAAAAAATCTTCTTAAAATATATTCAAAATATGTTGTTTTAAATGAATCGAGTAGAAGAAAAATAACAAAGCCACTCAATGTTATGAATATACTAACTGGAACACCGCCCGAAAATGGAACAATCCAGAGCCCCTTAACATCATCTGGCGTGAATCCACTCCCCCACATTAAATGACTCACTAAAACCCAAAGCGCGAGTAAGCCTCTCAAGCCTTCAAGCTCTGGAATAAAATGCTTTGTAGAATTATTACTGGTTCCGCAACTCATTTTTAAATCCAGCAGGCATCTTGACTACCAACACGCACCTGTCTGCGATATCGTAGTATTTGTGATCGGTATAGGTCGTTCCAGAGGCATGGATGATTTCGTCCCAGACCTTCCAAGATGGAGAATCTGCAAAGTCGGCGAAAACGACGAGATTTTTTGACACATCGCTTCTCCAACTCCATGTGGGATCGATTTGATAATGAGGATAGAGCTGCTCGTGTCTGGTTTGCCATTTTTTCCAACCTTTGTCGGATCTCAAGGAATAGACCATGGGCCAATAGACGAACCAATTGGATGAGACAAGTGTGGGTTTTTGTAAAGGTTTTTGCGGTAAATCTCTCACGAGCGATAGCAGATCGCTGGCAGCTTTTTCTTTGATATCGCGCGATGCGGTGCGCGCATCGAGTCCGGAGTTTCCGCCTGTGCTGAGAGCCTCATAAAAATAACCATGGGCCACCTGCAGGCTGAATAGGACTGGAACGCATACACCAAGAGCCAGGATGAGCCTTCTGCGGCTTGGGTAGAAATACATGGCCTGCGACCAAGCACGACTCACAAGCAGAATGCCAATTGGCACGAGCCAGAGCCCGTAGCGATCGTTCCAAACAGAGATTTTTTCGGGGCCATTGAGCAGAAAGAAAAGGCAGGCGCTCCCGACAAATGTGGCAAGGAGAACGATATCACGGCGTCGGTTCAGAGGAGTGGTATTTTTAGGCGATAAAAATGTCCTAAAAGGGTTAAGAATGAAGACGCAAAATGCCAATGCTATGAAAGCAATCAAGTCGGGCCAAAGAATGGATGGAAAATGTGACTGATCGAATATCTCGCGTGCTTGCAGCCAGGAGCCTGGCAAGTAAGACAGCGCACTTACCCCATTAAAGATGCGTAGCATGCTCAACAAGGAGCGGCCGCTGTCCCCAAGCCAAACAAAGCTGCCCAGCCTCTCGAGCATTTCCGAGCGGACTGCTGTGGGGGCAAGCAAAATCGCGGCGACACCCAAGAGCAGGAAACCCAAAAGCAACCCAGCAATGTAGCGCAGAAGGGCAGTGTGTGACTTTTCCGGATTTATGAGCCGGGCTAAAATCGCACAGCCAACCAACCCCGAGAGAAAAAATGTGGTGGGATGGACGAGAAAGGCCAAAAAAAGGCTGGTTGCTGTAAGCACCAATCCACTCGGGAAGAAACTGCCAGAGCCGCAAAACCAGAGCGAGAAATAGAGGACTGGCAGGGAAAAAAGAACGATTTGCGAAGGTTCCCAGCCGAATCTGCTATAAACAATATTCATGGGCAATAAGGCCAGAAGCAGTGTGGATGCCCAAGCCGTGCGAAGATCGTAAACTTTTCTGCAAAACAGAAAATTGACTGGCAAGACGAGCAGTCCGCTCATGACAGAAACTGCGCGCAAGAGTTCCACGGAGGGCGTGAAAATCTTGTGCAGTGCCGCAAGGGGAAGAATATAAAATGGACTGGTCAGGTTGCCGCTGTTTGTGATCCAGTCGAGTTTGCCATTCCTTGCAAATTCAAAGGCTTTCCATCCCAACCATGCTTCATCTCCATTCACTCCTGGAGTCGTGCCGAGTTTCCAGAGGCGGAAGAAGACTCCTACCAAAAGAAGTGAAAGCACAACGACTGTGAGGAGATTTTTTTCAGAAATCCACGATGCCGCTTCCGATCTGTGGGTATTTCTATCCAAAGAGTGTATAAACAAGATTTCTCAAGAGCGTGGAGAATCTGGCTCTAAATATGCGAATGCGTTTATGCAGTGGACTGAGGGATTCAGAATACTCCTTCGCAAAGGGAAGGGAATCAAATTGATCGAAGTCCAGATGCTGTGAGGTGGAGGAAACGGCTTTGCCATGGATGCGGAATCCGGCCTGGCTCTCGTGGAGAATCCCGCAATCGCGGTCTTTGAGAAGGCGGAACCACATATCCAGGTCGATAAAATAGCGCTGGGCTGAGGAAAAGCCGCCGAGCGCGAGAAAATGCTCCCTTCGCGCCATAACGGTAACGGGTTCTCCGATGAGATTGCCTCGCTTGGCAAGACATTCATGGATAATGAGATTTCCATCGTAAATGCCGCTGGGACGACGGCGGGGCCGCTTGAAGAGTCGCTGCCCAGCGTGATTCAAAATATCGCACCCGCTAACAACAAGCCCAACTTTGGGATACTCCATAAGCAGTGCGGCCTGTGCAAATAATGAACCAGGATAAATCAAGTCGTCCTGACCGATGACTTTCACATAATCATGCGTAGAGGCACGCAGGCAGGCGTTCCAATTTCCTGCCATTCCATATCTTTCCGCGTTCTCAAGAACTACCCATTTGAGATCGGGATGAGTATTTTGAAACTCTCTGACAATTTGAAGTGAGGCGTCTACGGACTGATCGTCCGAGACAACGATCTCCAAGTCGATGCCTTTTTGAGAACAGACAGAGGCGAGTGTTTCCCGGAGATGCTGGGCCCCGTTGTAAATCGGGACACATACGGAAACTCTGGGCTGTGTTTGGATCAAGAGTTCGATTTTTCTGAACCAGTGTTTTCCATTACGATAAACAGCGGTCGCTTTTTTTGCTCAACAAACATGCGCCCAAGATACTCACCGATAATCCCCAGCAGGAGAAATTGGCAACTGGCAATCATCAAGACGACGACCATGAGGCTCGACCACCCTTGAACGGTCTTCCCCATAAAATGCCCTACAACGACATAAAATACCGCCAGAAGACTCGCGATGGCAAAAACCGCAGCAAATGTCATAGCAAGTCGCAAGGGACGAACAGAGAAGCTGGTGATCGCCGTGACTGCAAACCGCATCATGGCAGCAAAGGGATACTTTGTTTCGCCTGCAAAGCGTTCTGCTCTGTCATAATCGATGGGCACTTGCTGGAATCCCACCCATGCAAACATACCTCGAAGGAAGCGATGCTTCTCCGGCATGGAGAGAACGGCATCCAAAGCACGCCGTGAGACAAGCCGAAAATCGCCGGTATCCTTGGGAATCTCAATATCGGACAACCAGTTAATAAATCGATAAAAAGCAAAGGCCGTCGCAAGCTTGAGCGGACTCTCGCCCCCTCGTGACACCCGTCGGCCATAGGCCACATCCGCACCGGCATCCAACGCAGCCATCATCTTGGAAAGCAACTCCGGAGGGTCCTGCAAATCGGCGTCAATGATAAAAATCCTATCCCCTTGTGCAGCATGCAGGCCGGCAGACAGAGCGATCTGATGGCCAAAATTTCTGGCCAATCGGATTCCACGAATTCGCGCATCGTCACGCGAAGCTGCTGAAATACACAACCAAGTCGCATCTTTCGAGCCATCATCAACAAGGATAATCTCAAAATCCTTGCAGACCGGTTTCACCACGCCAAGCACCCGCTCCAAAGTCGCGGGCAGAGATTCCTCTTCATTAAAGCACGGTATAACAACGGAAAGCTTCATAATGCTGAGTGCTTATAGATGTGAACCAACTTGCCATTCGGATCGCTGAGCGTTGCAACCTTGGACCAAGTGGGGTTTTTCTCGATATTGAGGATCATTTCTTGAATTCCCGGATTTAGTGGCAAATCAGAAAGTCCTGAAAGCCCATTTTCACACATGACGACGAAATCTACATGATCCGGAGGCTGCCCTGGAATAGTGGGCGAACGCTCGTAGTAGCTCAGCGCCCTCCACTTCAAGCCGCGCTTGATCGCTTCCCACGAAAGGGTGTTTCCATCGAGCCAACCGTGACAGCCAAACCAGACTACCGGAATTTTATGAGCCGGGATTTCGCGACGAATCACTTCAAAAACACGCGCGGGTGCCTCTTTGCGCCATGCCACCGCTCCAGTTCCTTGCTTGGCTGTTTCGGCAACATAGTCTTGACTCACAGGAACTCGCCAAACTAACAGGAAACCCAGAGCCAGAACAAGCGGAGGAACAAATGCCCATTGCTTCGGCAAAATGGACGCACCCCAAGCCAGTCCAGTGAGAGATGTAGCGGCCAAAAGAAGATCGAAAGTCATGCAAAAATAGTTCTGCACCATTTGATTGACAGCGATCCCCAAGTAGGAGCAGGCCATCAAAAAAAACAAACAGCGAATCGCTTGAGAGAGTCGTCGATCTCCCGTATTTCTCAGAAAAAATGCACACAGCGCAGCTCCACCCGCTAGGAGCAGAAGTGGCCACTTGTAAATACCAAGATTCAACATCGCAGGAAAACCAGTCAAGTGGTATGTTGCTTGGCTCCAAAAATCTCCACCTTGTCTGTAAAATTCCGATTTAAATGCAATGCTGTAAATGTAACCCCATATTGTTGTTTTATTAATCAAGTAATGAAATGAAAACGGCAGAATCGCAGTGGCGCAAAGAATCACAATCGGATACAGGATTGTCGCGATGCCAGAAAAGCTCAGACAAGCAAAGCGCTTCCACTCCGGAGTGAATAGGAGCCAAACCAACGAGGCAGCGCCCATCATGCCAAAGGTGTAAGGAAACATCGCGGGCTTGATGCCAAACCCGACAGCAAAGAGAAGGCCGGATAAAATCGCAAATCGCCAGATTTTTTCAGGATTCAAGACGGCAAGGACCATGAGGCTGGAAGCGCAAAAGAGAATCGGGGCTAAAGCACACTCCGAACGAAAATCGTAAATGACATTAAAGACAACTGGTATACATAAAAAAGCGACAAGATAAAGTATTCTTCCGACTGCCATACGGCCCAACAAAGATGCCATCGCGAACAGAGCGAGAAAGACAAAAACCACATTCCCCCAATACACAACACTATCATGCAGGCCAAAGACACCGAAGAGAGCCGAAGTCCAATAGTAATGCAGAAACGAGTGCGGTGGTCTGGCAATGTATTCCATCCAAGCAGTTCCAGCGCCTTCTTGTTGAAATGTCATCAAGCGTAAAGCACCTTCAACCATGCTGTGGCTGTCATCATACCATGGAGGTAACGCAAGTTTTCCGCTCTGTAATGAATAATTCACCACAAAAGCCGTGAAACAGAAGCTGAGAATAGCAATCTGTGCAATCCCCCAAAGGAATTGGTTTTTTGGGATTTTAGTGAAAGAATTCAATTTTTAAAACTTCCAAAATTTTTAGACAGAATTGAAAAAAAATTATTTTAACAACTTGCGGGCAGACAGGTTGGGTTAGTTAATTCAAATCAAGTTATTTATAACTAAAACCTGGAGTCTTGAGAACCGGGTCTTCGCATACATCAGAAGTTGCACAAAAAGGGGAGTCTTATGTTTCTAAAAAACATTTTTGCCCTAAAAGAATATAAAATAGCCTCATAATTAACCTAATGCGTGGTATTTTTGCAGAACCTCGTGAGGGTTACCTATCGCCTCGAGGCGGGATTGATGAATGAGCATGGCTCGGTCGGCAAAGCGCTCCATCGCAGACGGATCGTGAGTAACAAGAATGATGGTGCGGCCTTTTTTTCGGCATTCCTCAAAATGGGCGAAGCATTTCTCGGCAAAAACAAAATCACCGACGGCCAGAACCTCATCTAATAACAGGATGGGAGACTCCACCTGCATAGCGACAGCGAAGGCCAAACGAACGGACATTCCGCTGGAGTAGTGCTTGACTTGCAACTCCATAAACTGCTCCAACTCGGCGAAGTGCACGATCTTCTCGTAGCGCTCCACGACCTCCTGCCGCGTCATTCCCATGATCGTGGCGTTGAGGAAAACATTCTCGCGGCCAGTGAGTTCGGGATTAAACCCGACCCCCAGCTCCAGCATTGGGGCGATACGCCCATGAATTGTTACTTCGCTCCCCTTGTCGGGTAGGTAGATGCCTGCCAGAATTTTGAGCAAAGTGGATTTGCCTGAGCCATTTCGGCCGATGATACCGAAGAACTCGCCCCGCATGACTTCGAAGTTAATATCATCTAGCGTTTTGCGGGCTTTCACCTCATTGCGCTGATGAAGTTTCATAAGGCGCTCGCGCAGCGTGCCACGGCGTTCACCCGGGAGGCGGAAGGTTTTGGAAAGATTTTTTACAGTGATTGCAGGTTGCATAAAATTAGAGATCCTCCGTCATTTCGGCTTCCTTCCATTTGAAAACAAAAACTCCCAAGCCAAACAGGACAAGACTGGTGCCAATGACATACGCATATCCAATCGGCGTCACTTGGCCTGTGCCAACTAAAAAATTTCGCGAATAGTCCAAGATACCACTCATAGGGTTGAGATACACATAGAAGCGCCATTTTTCTGGCACGCTGCTCATGGGATACATAACGGGCGTGAGCCAAAAGCCAAGCTGCACGGCTACCTCCCAAAGATTGATGGTGTCGCGGATTTTTACGACAACGATACTAAGGATAAGCCCGATTCCCATTGCAAGTAAATAAACGGCAATGATAAGTGGAAAAAACCACAGCATCCGCAAATGCCAGGAGAGACCGTCAATGAGGGCGAATACAAGAAAGATTAGCAAATTAAACAACAGCCCCAGAAAAGCGCTCGAAACAGCTGATGCAACCAGAATAATACGAGGCAGATAAACCTTCCGGATGAGGGTGTAGTTTCCAATAAAACCATTCATGCCGGCCGTTGTGGCCTCAACAAAGAAATTCCAGAGAATGATACCGAGCAAAAGGAATAATTTGTAATGCGGAGCGCTTTGCTTCATGAACATCGTGAACACGATGTAAAGCACGCCAAAAAGCGCTAATGGCTTGAGCAAGGACCAAATATAACCTAAGATGCTGCCATAATAGCGCATCTTGAAATTGGTCCAAGTCAAGGTGCAAAAAAGACGCCAAGTGTAACTAAGTTCGAACTGCTGGTTCATTGATATCTTTGTTGATTAAGCCCGAAAACGGATTTTTAGACAGGAGGACGGGATGGAGAGGATTTACAAAAAGGATTTGGCTATTGTTAGATATTGCACAAGTTTTTTCAACCAAATCGAATCATGAACAGATCATCCTCTGTGTCCTTTGACTTGTTCGCTCCCTCTCATCTCGCCCCCTGCGAGCCAACCTCCGATTGCTCTTTCTCACACCTGCCCCAGTGCTCGATTCGGGTTAAGCATACCGCTCGACGAGCAAAATTCCTCGACGCCTTGGAATATAAACTGCCCGCTGGACAGCTGGCCTATTTATTTGCGGCTGCGGCATAACTAAAGTTTTGCAATTCTTGGATTCTGTCAAAAATTTGGCGCTGTCGTTGTCCGAGCTCCTCACTTTTCCAAAAGGACATCCAGCACTTGATCGACGCCGTGTGTCCAATCGGGCAACTGGAAACCGAAGGCTGTGCGGAATTTTGTCGTGTCGAGGCGGGAATTTGCCGGGCGGGCGGCGGGGGTCGGGTATTCGGCGGTGGGGATGGGCAAGATGCGGGCGGGCGTGGCTTGCAGTTTGCAGTCGGCGGCGGTGGCTTTAGCGACGATGTGCTGGGCGAATCCGTGCCAGCTTGTTTCGCCAGAAGCGGTGAGATGGTATAGACCGAAGGGGAAATTTTTCCTGCCATCGCGGAGGTAGCGCGCGGCGATATGAGTGGAGGTATCCGCGAGGAGGGCGGCTCCAGTGGGGGCACCGAACTGGTCGGCGACGATACGCAGTTCGTCGCGACTGGCGGCGAGGCGCAGGATGGTCTTGATGAAATTTTTCCCGTGTGCACCGAAGACCCAGCTCGTGCGGAAAATGAGGTGATCGACCCCGCTTGCGGCCAGCGCATTTTCGCCTTCGAGCTTGGTTTTGCCGTATACGCTGAGCGGATTCGTGGCGTCCTCTTCGCAGTAGGCGGCTGGTTTTGCGCCGTCGAAGACATAGTCGGTCGAATAGTGGATGACGAGTGCGCCGACTTTGGCAGCTTCCTCGCCGAGGATTCCAGGAGCGCTGGCATTGACGGCTCGCACCAGATCCGGCTCGGACTCGGCTTTATCCACAGCCGTGTAGGCGCCGGCGCTGAAGATCACATCCGGCTTGGCCGAGCGCACGGCAGCGCAGATCGAGTTGGGATTTGAAAGGTCGCAGGCATCGCGTCCGCAGGCCACCACCTCGCCGAGAGGAGCAAGAGCTCGCTGGAGTTCGAAACCGAGCTGACCATTGGCTCCGGTGATGAAAAAGCTCGGCGCCTTAGTCATATTTCTCACAATCCGCAAACGACGCAGCCTCGGCATCCTTCGGTGAAACAATCGGGTCGATGCCGATCGCGATTGGCCAGTCGATGCCAATCGCGGGGTCGTTCCAACGCAGGGCGCGCTCGGTCGTGGGCGCATAGACATTCGTGCACTTGTAATGGAAGTCCGCCATCTCGCTCACAACCAAAAATCCATGAGCGCAACCAGCAGGCACCCACAAGCGCTCGTGGGCATCGCTCGTCAACATGTAGCCGTCCCATTTTCCGAAAGTCGGCGAGCTTTCCCGCAAATCGACGAGCACATCGAAGACTGTTCCCGAAGTGACCCACACGAGCTTCCCCTGTGCGGCGTCGCCGCACTGGTAGTGAAGCCCACGCAGCACATTCTTCGCCGAGCGACTGTGATTGTCCTGCACGAAATCTGCCTCAATCCCGAGCTTGGCGAAGGTTTCCTTGTTCCAGGACTCCAGGAAAAAACCACGCGCGTCACCAAACACACGCGGGCGCAGGAGGTAGGCACCGTCAATTTTTGTGAGATACTTTGTCATAGAAAATGTCTTTAGGATTCAGAGCCGTCGCTTGTCAGCGAAGGCAAGCTACCGCCTTTGGTCATCGGCGAAAATTTCCCACCGGTCCACATCCCAGCCAAAATGTCTTCCCGTTTTTCACAGGTTTGCCGCGCAGGGCAACGCACGGTTATTTAACTAAAAATTTCAATAGCCAAGGCAACATACTCTCACCGCGCTCGAGCCAGTGCTTCAGACGCTCCAGACGCTCATCCGCAGTCGAGCGCTCTTCGGGTGCCATCCCGCTTGCGAGGGATTCCATCGTGCCGATCCTTTCTAGAGCCCGATCCAGCCTGGGTTTGAGCTCTTCCTGAATGAATGCCGTCGCAAATTTGCTCAACTCCAAGTCTGCCACGTAGTGATCTCGGCGATCGCCCGGCATATAAACCGACTTCACCGCACCGACAGATCGCAGGACCTTCAACCCCTGACTCGCAGCTCCCAGACTGATTCCCAGCCTCGTCATGATGTCATCCATCGCCAAGGCGCGCGACGACACAAAAAGCAGACCATAAATCTCCCCCACCGACTTCTGAAGGCCGATCAGCTTGAAAAAACCGATAAAAAGTTCGATCGACTCGACCTCCAGAGCCGAAAGCGATTCGGCTTTAACCTCGAGCGTGGCAGGAGCGATTTGCATTAGCGCACAGCAGAAAATCAGAACACTTCAAAGGCTTCAATAAAAAATGAAATAACTGATTTGCGTCCGGAGTGCCACTTCGACGATCTCCTAACTGATGAGCCATTGAGTGCTTGAGAGATTGCATGGCGGCATTTTGCTCTATGCTATACGAACGGCGACCAGTTTCTTGCCATCGATGGCTTCAATCCTGCTCGGACATTCTCAAAGCACGACCTCGGCTTGAATTTCCTGCTATGTGATTACAGCGCGAGATTCTTTGTCTTGGATTTGAAAAATTGCACTCGATTCATTGGACTCTCTCGCGGAGTCTTCATGCCGTTGTCTCGCATGGATAAACTTCAAAAAGCGCTCAAAGCCACATTCGGCTACGATGGATTTCGTCCGCTCCAGCGGGAGATCATGGAGGCGAACCTCGCCGGGCGGGACACGTTTGCGCTGTTGCCCACTGGCGGCGGCAAGTCGCTGTGCTTCCAGTTGCCGGCACTGTTGAGGGAGGGGTTGACTCTTGTTGTTTCGCCTCTGATCGCTCTGATGAAGGATCAGGTGAACCAACTGGAGGCTGCGGGTGTGGAGGCAACATTTTTGAATTCCTCGCTCGGCGTGAAGGAAACGAAAGCGCGTCTGGCGGGGCTGCACCAGGGCCGCTACAAGCTCCTCTACGCTGCGCCGGAACGCCTCATGCTTGATCATTGGCAGGAAAATCTCCGCTCGTGGAATGTCGCCGCGATCGCGATTGACGAGGCCCACTGCATATCCGAGTGGGGCCATGATTTCCGCCCCGAGTATCGCCAGATCGCCCGGCTTCGGGAATGGCTGCCCGACATTCCGCTCATGGCACTCACGGCGACGGCCACCGAGCGCGTGCGCGATGACATCGTCAAGCACCTGCGCCTTCGCAACCCAGAGGTTTTTGTGGCGAGCTTCAATCGTCCGAACCTCTCCTATCGCGTCATTCCCAAGGAGCAGCCAACAAAGCAGATTCTGGACTTCATCAAATCGCGACCGATGGATAGCGGCATCGTCTATTGCGCCACGCGGGCCTCGGCGGACCGTGTGGCGGAGAGCCTCTCGGAGCAAGGATTCCCCGCCGTGCCGTATCACGCCGGCCTCACAAACAACGAGCGGGCGCAGAACCAGGAACTCTTCATTCGCGACGAGACGCGCATCGTCTGCGCCACCATCGCCTTCGGAATGGGAATCAACAAACCCAATGTGCGCTGGGTCATTCACCACGACCTGCCGAAAAATATCGAGGGCTACTATCAGGAAACCGGTCGCGCTGGCCGCGATGGACTCCCCGGCGACTGCCTCCTGCTCTTCAGCGCGGGCGATGCCGCGAAGCAAACGCACTTCATCGATGAAATGAGCGACGGCCACGAGCAGAGGATCGCCCGCGAGCAGTTGCGGCTCATGATGGGATATGCGGACTGCCCCACCTGCCGACGCCGAGAGCTTCTGAACTACTTCGCCGAGACCTACACGGAGCCAAATTGCGGCTCGTGCGACAACTGCCTCCAGCCCCGCGAAAATTACAACGCCACCACTCAAGCGCAGAAACTGCTCTCCTGCGTTTACCGCGTGCGGCAGGGCGGGCGTTTCGGCGTCGGCATGAACCACCTCATCGAAATTCTTACCGGCTCCGCGAATGAGAAAATCCAACGCTGGGGGCATGACAAGCTCACCACCTACGGCATCGGCAAAGATCTCACCCGCCCGCAGTGGAGCGCTATCGGACGCGATCTCCTGCGCCTCGGCTACCTCGAGCAGGATGCGGGACAATTTCCCACCATCGCCCTCACCGATCTCGGACTCGACGCCTTGAAATCGCGCCGCGTCATCATGCTCTCAAAGCCAGTGGAGCTGAAAAAAATCAGCGTTCCGCGCACCGGCGAGATCGAGTGCGACGAGACGCTCTTCGACCGCCTGCGCAAGCTCCGCAAACGCCTCGCCGACGAGCGCGGCGTGCCGGCTTATGTGATCTTCGGCGACAACACTCTCCGCCAAATGGCCCGCGAATACCCGACCCACATCGACGCCCTGCGCGTGATCGGCGGCATGGGTGAAAAGAAACTCGCCGAGTTCGGCAACATCTTCACAAACGAAGTCGCCGCCTACCTGCAGACTTATCCGAAAGTCGACTTCGGCGGACGCGGGGAGTAGCCGATTCCTGTTCTGCCGCTATCAAAAGAGTCTTTTCAGCGTTTCGGCTTTTCCTGTTTACTCGTTCGATGTCTCGCATACCTGTAACCATTCTGACTGGCTTCCTCGGAGCCGGAAAAACCACGCTGTTGAACCGCATTCTTGGGGAAAACCACGGGCTGCGGATTGCGGTGATCGAAAATGAATTTGGCGAAATTGGCATCGACCATGAGTTGGTGATCAATGCCGAGGAGGAGTTGTTTGAAATGAACAACGGGTGCATTTGCTGCACGGTGCGCGGGGATTTGATCCGCATTCTGGGGAACCTCATGAAGCGCCGCGACAAGTTCGACCACATCCTGATCGAAACGACCGGCCTGGCTGATCCGGGGCCGGTGGTGCAGACATTTTTTGTGGATGAGGAATTGCGCGAGCAGACGGTGGTCAATGGCGTGGTGACGGTGGTAGACGCACACCATTTCTCGCGTCATGTCGATGAGACGGACGAGGCCGAGGAGCAGGTGGCTTTTGCGGATGTGATTCTTCTGAACAAATCCGACCTCGCGACTCCCGAAGAGCTGGAGGAAACCGAGCAGCGCATCCGCGCCATCAATGCCCTGGCCGTGATCCACCGCACGACGCGCGCGGAGATCGACATCAAAAAAGTGCTCGAAGTGGGCGGCTTCAATCTCGATCGCGCCACGGAACTCAATCCCCACTTTTTGGACGCGCATGGACATCACCACCATCACCACTCGGACATCTCGAGCGTGGGCATCGAAGCCGAGGGGGAGTGCGATGGCAAAAAACTCAACGACTGGATTTCAAAGCTCGTTCGCGATCAGGGGCAGGACATTTTCCGCATGAAGGGGGTTTTTGCCGTGAAGGGCCAGGCCGACCGCGTGGTATTCCAAGGCGTTCACATGCTCATCGATGCGGCGAGCGGCGGGCCTTGGGCAGGACGCCCACGCAAGAACAGCCTGGTTTTCATAGGGCGCACACTCGACCGCGAAGCCCTCACCAGCGGATTCCGCTCCTGCCTCGCTTGAAAAGCCCCGGCTCGATCACTGCGGGGGATCACATCCTCGACCTGAAATGGAATCCCGAGGGGACGCGTCTTCTCGCGACTCCCGCCACCGGTCCTATCTTGGTGGTAGATGAGGCGGCGACGCTTCTAGAGGAACTGCCAGGCCACGGCATGGGAAATGGAAGCTCGGATTGGTTCGCCGGCGAGCCTGCGACTTGCGGGTTCGACGGAAAAATCCGCTACGGCTCGTGGGAATGGAAGCCCAGCCGGGGGATGATCGAGCATGTGCGGACGAGTCCGGACGGAGCGCTCCTCGCGGCGGGCCAGGGCAAGGCACTGCACATTTTCGATGCGGTCGGGAGTGACGAAAAAAGCCTACGCGACTTGCCGGCCGTGGTGTCAGATTTCGCATGGAATCCGAAGTCGCCTGCCGAGATCGCCACAGCGGGCGCGGGTGGAGCGTTGCTTTGGAGGCTTGGTGAAAAAGAACCTTTCGCCCGATTTGATTGGGGTGGAGCGAGCCTGCAGGTGCGATGGAGCAATGACGGACGCTGGCTGGCCACGGCGGACCAGACCGCGAGTGTGCATGTTTACGATATCCCGAGGGACAATCCGCTCAACATGGAGGGTTTTGAATCCAAGGTTCGCGCGCTGGCTTTTTCGGCCGATGGCAAACGCCTCGCCACGGCGGGGAGCCCGGTGGTGACGGTTTGGCCGTGCGCCTCTGCAAAAGGCCCGGATGGAGCCCGACCGATTCAGGTCGATGGCAGCGAGAGCGAAGTGCTGGCGCTGGGTTTCTCACCAACCACCGGCCAACTCGCGACAGGTGATGGCGAGGGAACACTGCTGGTGGTGACCTTTGAAAAGGGGCAATTCCGCCGCAAACGCGCCAGGCTTGGCACAGGCATCAGCGCCTTGGCGTGGCATCCCACCAAGCCGCTACTGGCCGTGGGTCACGCGAGCGGCTTGGTGACTTGGCTTTCGATGGAGGCCTGAACGGATTCACCGCCCTCAAGCGTAGGCTTGTCTCGGGCTGCGGAATCTGCGGCGACCAAAAAATCGCCCGAAGCGGCTGACGTCTCGCCCACTTCAGAAAGAGGCTCGATCACATCGGAGGCCAAGTCAGTTTCTTCGGGCAAAATCGAAGCCACCTCAGGTAAAACATCCACTGCGTCAGGCAGAGTATCCGCAACTTGGGGCAAAGCCTCTGGCTCGTTCGGCAAAGCCTCTGATTCGTCGGGTTGCAGTTCTGCAGAATCCGATTCAACCTTGGACACTTCGGCAGGCGGTTCGGGGTTCGGTTTGGGGTTCGGCTTGGGTGTCTGTGGCACAACTGCCGCAGGGCGAGGTGCCTTGAGGGTTGTGACAGGCAGAGGTGGGCGGTTGTTTTGGGATTTCTCCTGCCTCTCTTGTGGCGGACGGGCACTTGGTCGCCGTGGGATTTCGAGACCCTTCGAGGCGAAGTCGATGACATGGCCTTGCAGCAAAAGCCAATGGAAATCGCGGAGCAGGGCCGGCTCTCGGAGTGCGGGATCCGATGGCAGGGTAGGCAGCGCGAGCAGTGCCTTCCATTGTTCCGCGCGGGGTTTCCCTGCGTTCGATTCCAGATAGTCGAGAATGGCGGCGAGGCTCTCGGAGACGGGATTTGCTTGGCGATCGAGCATCTTGGGCCGCGCCACGGAGACATAGGTGATGTTTTCGTGGGCTTTGAAAATCTGCAACCCGCCGCCGGCAAGTTTCTGGCCGAGGGTATTGGCAAGCGGAAGCGGGAATCGGATGAGGTTGTCGAGTTCACGGCGAGTGAACTCAATGACGGCTGGCGCGGAGTCGTTCACCGGCGCAGAGCCTGGAACGGTGAAGTGATCGCCAGGATTGATAATCGCGGCGGCAGCGTGATTTTTTTGAAAGTGCTCGGCTACTTCCGTGAGGTTCTTGAGTGGCGCAGGCTCGGAGCCTTCGGGAGCTTCGAGTGGAAAATAGACATTCTGCGAGCTTTGTTCGTCGCGCCATTTTTGGATGGATTCCTCATCGCGGACCATGCGGATGCGGGCCTTGTAGATATCGAACGCCATATTGCCGAAGCGTTCGGCATGCAGTTTTTGAACTTTAAGCTGGTAGTCGTGGAGGTTGGGCGGCCCGAGGAGGACGCCGCTCATTCCGCACTGGGCAATGATCGGGGAGGCACCTTTCGGCGGCTCCACGGCGATGCGCTCAGGACGGTAAAATTTATCCAATTGTGTCGCAAGAATCCGCGCTGCGGCGTCGCCTTCGTTCAGCCAGAGCGAGCCATCCGCCTCAACTTGGAAAAGTGACGGGCCGGATTTGCGCTGAAACTCCACGAGGTAGCGGGCGGATTTTTCTAGGACCAGACGGGCCAACTCAAAAAGAGAATATGTCTTGACAGTCGATTTGATCTGCTTGAGCAGACCATCAACGCCGCGTGGCTCGGGGATAAATTTGATTTCCCAGCCCTCAAGAAGAACGGGGCGCTGAATGGGTTCGCTTTCGCGACGACCGCCACTTTGGCGCTCATCACGGCGCGGGCCGCTGCTTTTTCCGGCAGGGCGCTTATCGCCGAAGGAGCGATTGCGCGATTTGTCGGAATGCTCACCAGATGGTCTGCGGCCGACGCGGTCGCCTTTTGGCCGTTTGCGATCCCAGCGGGAGTCTCCTTCGTCACGGTCGAAGCCTGAGCGCCGGTTGCCTGGCGTATCCTCATCGCCGTGTGTGGAGGCGAGGGAGATTTTACTGGATGGAGTGGAGTCCTTGACCCATGAAGGCTGGAAGGATTGGAGCAAGTCCATTTCCAAGCCGGACAGGTCGGTGGGATTAGCTGGATTGGTGTTCATAAACCGCCTGAAGCGGTGGCAATCTGGATAATGCCCAGAGAGGTCACAAGATAATTATTTCAAAAACTCCGTCAAAAAATAATGCGGGCCGAAAAGATCAGGCTATGCCGGAATCCTTCAATCGTTGTTCGATGTCGCTGACCTGCAGGGCTTCGACGAGCCCGCCGATGTCGCCTTCCAGAAAGCGGTCGAGCGAGTAGAGCGAAAGCTTGATGCGATGGTCGGTGACGCGGTTCTCGGCGAAATTATAGGTGCGGATTTTTTCCTCGCGTCCACCGCCGCCGATGAGGCTGCGCCGGTGCGCGGAGTATTTTTCCTCCTCCTCACGGCGTTTGTCCTCGAGGAGCCTGGATCGCATGATTTTGATCGCGGCCTCCTTGTTCTTCTGCTGGCTGCGTCCATCTTGGCAACGAACGATCCTTCCGGTCGGGATGTGCATGACCTGCACAGCGGAGTCGGTAGTGTTCACTCCTTGGCCACCTGGTCCGCCGGCGCGGCAGACCTCGATGCGCAAGTCCTCGGGTTTGATTTCGATATCCACCTCCTCGGCCTCGGGAAGAACGGCAACTGTGGCGGTGGAGGTGTGGATGCGTCCCTGCGCCTCGGTGGCGGGCACGCGCTGCACGCGGTGCACGCCGCTTTCGTAGCGGAAGCGGCGGAATACAGATGTCCCGGAAATACGGAAAATGACCTCGCGCAGGCCGCCCAGATCGGCCGGACTGGATTCGAGTTCCTCGACCTTGAGTCCCAGAGTATCGGCGTAGCGGCAATACATGCGGTGCAGGTCGGCTGCGAAAAGAGCGGCCTCGGTGCCTCCGGTGCCGGCACGAATTTCCATAATGGCATCGCGATCCTCATCCGGCTCGGGAGGGAGAAGCGCCACCTGAACGGCACGCTCAAAGAGTGGAATCTCAGGCTCGATGCGTTCGATCTCCTCGCGGGCCATGCCAGCCATTTCCTTGTCCTCGCCTGCCGCCAGTTCCCGGTTTTCAACCAGCTCGCGGCGGGCGCGGGTGAGCTTTTCCCAAGATTCAAGCAGCTCTTTTGTGGAACCATGCTCGCGCAGCACCTCTCTGGCATGTGCAGCATTGTCGAAGAGGCCGGGCGAGGAGATTTCGCTTTCCAGTTCTTCGAAGCGGCGGCGCTTGCGCTCGATGAGAGGTTCAAAGTCCATGATGAAATAAAAACGGTAAACAGGCCTTGAACCCGTTTACCGTTTTAAAGAAGAAAGAGAGTCTGACTAAGGCTTCTTGACGGCGCGTGCGACGCGAACCGTGCCGTAACGCTGTTTGAATTTGTCAACGCGGCCTGCCGTATCAACAAATTTCTGCTCACCTGTGAAGAAGGGGTGGCAAGCGGCGCAGATGCCGAGCTTGATGTTCTGCCGAGTGGAGCGTGTATTGTATGTGGCACCGCAAGCGCACACGATCACGGTCTCTTGGTAGTCTGGATGAATTTCTGGCTTCATTTGGAAAAGGGTGCATATGTTAACGCCGATTCTCCGCTTGGCAACAGGAATCACCGCTCAAATGAACATTTTTTTCAAAGCAGGTCTCGGCATTTTTTTTGGATTTCTTTTTCAAGCCGTATCCCAAGAGACGGCTCCGACACCCATTCCGACAATCGAAAAGGACTATCACCAAATTCTCGATGAAGTCAGGCAGGGTGGATTGGAACAGTTCCAGCAAAGAAAGCCTGCCACTCCGGAGGAATACCGCGAATATCTTCATCTCCTCACGCAGCTTGTTGAATCCGAAACCCTCGCCAAAGACTGGGGCGGCGCGGCAAATGCCCTCGAAATACAAACCGCTGAAATCCGCAAAGCCATCGCTCATTTCCAACCTCCTGAAGTTACGCCCGAGACAGGACTTGATCTTAATGACAAAGCACGAGTGAAAGGCTGGCAGGCGGAAAACTGGCTGGAGGCGTTGAACAAAATCGGCTCGACCCGTTCCAACCAGGAGACTAACGCGTTTGCAATGCTCAAGGAGGAACAGCAGAAGCTCCAGTCGCTTCAAACCGCTGGTCCGGCCGAGTCTCCTCGAGACGCCTGGCTGCTGCAACTCCAAGAAACACGGGTGCAAGCCATCCTTGCTGAGCATTCCCTGCGTGCGAACAAGCACACGTGGCAAGCCGATGTCGATCTCCAAAAAGCACGTATCCAACTCGAGAAACTCAATTCAGCCAGCTTGCAAGGCCGGGTTTCCTTCCCGGAGCAACTCTTGCAAACCAAGCTCTTGGAAATCCAGAAACTCGAAAACAAAATCGCCGATTCCGTGGCCAAGGTTGGCAGACAACTCAAAAAAGCCGCCCCGGAAAACCAGCCTCCAGGCGAAAAGGATTCAACCTCCAAGCTTGCGAGGAGCCTCGAGAACCAACTCGAGCTCCTCGAATACCACCGCATCGCCCTCCTCATCACCGGCCAAGTCTGGCAGTCGCGATATGATCTTTGGAACACAGACAACACGGCATCCATTGAGCAAATCGCCCGATTGCTGAATGAAAAGGCGCAGGATGTCCAATCATGGCAGCCTCTCATTACCGGCTTGCGCTCGAAACTCCAGGACCGCTCGCTCAAAAGCCCGCCTGCCGATGGCTCGGGAAATGTCGCATCAACGGATTCCAGCGCGGACATTTTGGAAAAAGCCCTGCTGCAAGAGGAGGCAAACCTCACAGAGTGGGAGAACAGATTTTCCAAGCTCATTGAGCTGATCCAGCTGACCACGGCGGATATAGCGGCCCGTAAACAAAGCACCGGCATCAGCGATAAAATGGACGCGGCCGCCAACTCCCTCGCCACCCAGATGCATAGCTTCTGGAACACGGAAATTTTCACTCTCAATGACTCGGTCTTCGTCAACGGGCAAGTCGTCCAGCGGCCAAGTCCCGTCACCCTCGGCATGATGCTCATCGCCGTGGCAATCCTTGTCACCGGGGGACTCTTATCCGCAGCCTTTAGCCGATGGCTCCGAATGCGGGTGAGCAAGCGGTTTGCATTGGATGCGAATACCGGGGCGATCGTGCAAAAGTTCACCCATATTTTGCTTCTGGGAGTCATTTGTCTGGTTGCATTAGCCATCGTTAAAATCCCCCTCACAATCTTCGCTCTCCTCGGCGGCGGCGCCGCGATCGCCGTCGGCTTCGGAACCCAGCAACTCATGAACAATCTCATCAGCGGGATTATTCTGCTTTTTGAGCGTCCGGTCCGCATCGGCGACATCATCGATGTCGAAAACTGCTCCGGCATGGTGACCTCGATCGGCACGCGCTGCTGCCAATTGCGCCGAGGCGACGGCGTGGAAATCCTCATCCCCAACAGCGTCATCCTCCAAAGCAAGGTAGTAAACTGGACGCTCTCCGACAGCCACGCCCGGCAGGAATTCACCATCGCCATCACCCAAGGCGAGCCCGTCAAAAAGGCCATGGACCTCATTTACAAAATCGTTTCCGCCAATCCAAATGTTCTCTCCCGCCGAGGGATCGATGTCCTGTTTCAAGATTTTGCCAAGGATGCGCTCGTCATCCGCGTTCTATACTGGATCGACAAAACAAACCCCCTCTCCGCAAACAAAGTCCCCAGCGAACTCCGCCTCGCCATCTACGAAGCCATCCAGAACGAGGGAGTCCTCCTCGCGACTACTCAAAAAGACCCCCCCCTCGACGCCGCTCCCTCCGTCAAATAGACATTCCCGCATCCGCCCAGCCTGCGGAATCTCGCCGTTTCGAATCAAAAATTTCTGCTCACCGGTGAAGATGGGATGGCAGGCGCCGCAGATGCCTAGTGGAGCGTGTCTTATATCTGGCACCGCAAGCGCACACGATCACGGTCTCTTGGTAGTCTGGACGAATTTCTGGCTTCTTTTTGGAAGAGGTTGTGTATCCTCACGCTGATTCCTCCTGCGGCAACAGGAATCACCGCAGTAATGAACATTTTATTAAAAGCAGCACTCGGCATTTTTTTTGCGTTTATTCTCCAAGCTTTTTCCCAAGAGCCGACACCCATTCCAACGCCAACCGTCAGCAAGGACTATCATCAGCTTCTGGATGCCGCACGCCAGGCCGGGATGGAGGAGTTTCAGAAACAACAGCCTGCGACGCCCGAGGAATATCGGGAATACGTCCACCTCCTCACCAAACTTGTCGAAGCCCAGACCCTGACCGAAGAGTGGGACACTGCGGCAATGGCTCTGGAAAAGCAAGCCTCCGAGGTGCGGCAAGCCGTCTCCGACTTTAAGCCACCGGAAATCACATCGGAGACCGGTCTCGGTCTCTTCGACACGGCAAGACTCAATGACTGGCAGGCTGAGGATTGGCTGGAAGCGCTCAATAAAATCGGTTCCACCCGCGATGCTCAGGAGAGCACGGCTTTTGTGACGCTGAAAAACCAGCAGCAAAAACTCCAAGTCTTGGAAGCGGCAGGGCCTACGGCATCTCCCCGCGACGCATGGGTTCTTGAACTCCAACGCACCCGCGTGCAGACCACTCTTGCCGAGCATTCCCTCCGATCCGACAAGCGAAGCTGGCAGGCGGACGTCGACTTGCAGCAGGCTCTCATCCAGCTTGCGAAGTTAAATATTTCAACCCTAGAGGGTCGCGTGTCCTTTCCGGAGAACCTTCTTCAAGCCAAACTGGAAGAGGTTCAGAAAGCCGAGGACAAGCTCACCGATTCCGTGACGAAGGTCGGGAAACAAGTCAAAAAACCTGCATCGGAAAATTCAACCCAAGGCAACAAGGACATCGCCAATTTGCTCGCGGAGAGCATGGAGAACCAGTTGCAGCTATTTGAATACCAGCGGATCGGCCTGATGATAACCGGTCAGGTCTGGCAATCCCGATATGACCTCTGGAACACAAAAAATGCGATGGGCGTCGAGGAAATTGCCCGCCTCCTGAATGATAAATCGCAGGATGTGCAGGCATGGCAACCGCTGATCATTGGTCTTCGTTCCAAACTCCAGGATCGCTGGCGCAAGGCCTCGCTCGCACTCGAGGCGAATGACCAGAAGGCTCAGCCAAACCTCGCTGACGCGGTGGACAAAGCATTTAAACAAGAGGAATCCGTCCTCTCGGAGTGGGAAAATGGATTTTCTGCACTCTTGGAACTTATTAAGCTCACCACGGCAGATCTAAGTGCCAAGCGTAAAAGCCTCGGGCTAGGAGAAAAAATGGACGCCGCAGCCACATCGCTCACCACGCAGGCGCACAATTTCTGGAATACCGAGATTTTTACTCTTTACGATTCGGTTTTCGTCAACGGCCAACTCGTCCAGCGTCCGAGCTCTGTAACCCTTGGCATGTTGTCGATCGCCCTAGGCATTTTGATTGCGGGTGGACTCGCCTCCGCCGCCTTCAGTCGCTGGCTGCGCTCGAGGCTCAGTGAGCGCTTCAGCCTGGATGCCACGACGGGTGCGATTGTTCAAAAATTCACCCACATTTTGCTACTGGGAATCATCTGCCTCATTGCATTGGCTCTCGTGAAGATTCCTCTTACGATTTTCGCCCTGCTCGGCGGCGGTGCCGCAATCGCTGTGGGATTTGGAGCCCAGCAACTGGTGAACAATCTCATCAGCGGTATCATTCTTCTTTTCGAACGCCCCATACGGATTGGGGATGTCATTGAAGTCGAGTCATTCTCCGGCTTAGTAACCGCCATCGGAACCCGGTGCTGCCAACTCCGCCGGATCGATGGTGTGGAAATTCTTATTCCAAATAGCGTGATCCTGCAGAATACGGTTGTAAATTGGACACTAAGCAATCGCCATGCACGACAAGATTTTCGTGTTGGAATCGCTCATGGTGCACCGCTGCAGAAGGCCATCCGTATTGTTCAAGACATCGTTACCGCCCACGGAGAAGTTCTCAAAGATCGACGTGTGGAGGTGTTTCTTCAGGATTTTCAGCGAGACTCGCTCATCATATGTGTCTTTTACTGGATCGATAAAACCAACCCTCGCACGGCCAATGCGGTGCCCGGTGAACTCCGCTTGGCAATCTACGAGGCATTTCAAGCCGAGGGCATACTCCTCGCTCTCCCACAGAGGGAGGTCCACCTTGATACAGCAACCCCGCTCTCCATTCAGATCATGCCTCCAGCAAAATAACTCGCATCCCGCTTTCCCTCGAAAATCCTCTCCGAGGCGCGACCTATTTTGGAGCATGTCTAAAGTTTTGCTGGCAGGTCACGAAGGAATGCTTTGCAGCAGATAGCGGCTTACCCGTATAAAATAAATCTAATGTCCAAAAAGATCGCGCCGGTTACCCAGTCCGATTTCATCAAAGCCTACCGCGTCATGCTCACCTCGCGGGTGTTGGAGGAAAAACTCGCGGGCCTTTATCGTGCCGGCATGATCAAGGGCGGCGTGTTCCTCGGCCGCGGCCAAGAGGCGCTCAGCGTTTCCGTGGGCATCCAACTCCGGCGGGGTGATATTTTTGCCCCGCTCATCCGGGATCAAGGCGGGCGCCTCGCATTCGGAGACACGATTCTCGACACACTTCGCACCTACCTGGGATCTCAGCTCGGCTCCATGCGCGGCCGGGATGGGAACATCCATCGCGGCCGTCCCCGTGATGGCTACTACGCCATGATAAGCCACCTTGGAGCGATGATTCCCAGCGTGGCGGGAGCACTTCTCGCACGCCGTCTTAAAGGCGAGCAAGGCGCCGTGGGAGCCACCTGCATCGGTGATGGAGGGACATCCACTGGCGCGTTCCATGAAGGACTCAATGCAGCTGCTGTGGACAAGTTGCCACTCATCGTCGTTGTTGCGAACAACCAATACGCCTACTCCACACCGAACTCCCGCCAATACGCCTGCGCCGACCTTCTAGACAAAGCCGCGGGCTATGGAGTCGGCGCGCACAAGGCCGATGGCACAAGCCTGATGGATTGCCTCCGGACGCTGCGCAACGCCATTCACGCCGCTCGCGAAGGAGGCGGCCCCCAACTGGTCGTTGCCGACTTGCTGCGCCTCGTCGGCCACGGGGAGCATGACGACTTCGCCTACCTCGATCCCGAATTGAAAAAATCTGCTGTCGGCTCCGACTGCCTCCTGCTCGCGGAAAAGCACATCATAGACCAAGGCTGGCACACGGCTGATGAAGTCTCAGCCTGGAGGCGCGAGACCGAGTCCGAGATCAATGCCACTGCCGACCGCGTCCGCCGCGAACCCTTGCCAGATCCGAGCGAGGACGACTGGGCCGCTCTCTCCAGGCCTGAATACCGGGAACAATACGCTGCCTCATGATCACCTATCTCGAAGCCATCCGCCTCGCCCAGCAAAAGGCCCTCGCGACCGACCCGCGCGTTTTTCTCTATGGGCAGGACATCGGCAGTTTCGGGGGCGCATTCAAAGCGACGAAAAATCTTTCCGCCGAATTCCCCGGACGCGTGTTGGACGCCCCGCTGAGCGAGGACGCCATCGTGGGCATGGCGATCGGAGCTGCCATTGAAGGCGCCCGTCCGATTGTCGAAATGCAGTTTGCCGACTTCTCGACCTGCGGCCTCAACCAGATCGTCAACCACGCTGCCACGCTTTTCTACCGCACCAGTGTCCCCTGCCCCATCGTGGTGCGGCTCCCCTCGGGTGGCACATCCGGCGGCGGGCCTTTCCATAGTCAGAGCCTGGAAGCCATCTATGCCCACTGGCCTGGTTTGGTGGTCGTCACACCCGCGACTGTCGAGGATGCCTACACGATGCTGCTCGAAGCCGTGAATATCGACGATCCGGTTATCTTCTGTGAGCACAAGTTTCTCTATTACCATCTCAAAGCGGATTCCCTCCCCGAGACCGCCCTGCCGATCGGCAAGGCCCGTATCGCCCGCGCCGGTCGCGATGCTACTATTGTAACCCATGGTGCTATGCTCCACGAATCCCTCGCCGCCGCGCAGGAACTGGTGGAGGACGGATATGAAATCGAAGTCGTCGATCTCCGCAGCGTGAAGCCGCTGGATACGGACACCATTCTTGCCTCAGTGGCCCGCACCGGCCGCCTGCTCTGCGTCAGCGAAGAGTGGCCCTGGGGCGGTGTCACAGCCGAAGTTCTCGCCCGTGTCGCCACCGAAGGCTTCGGCCTGCTTGACGCCGCACCCATGCGGGTCAACGCCAAAGACACGCCAGTTCCCTATCATCCCGACCTTTGGGCGGCACACCGCCCCACAGCATCCACCATTGCCGCCGCAGCCCGGCGCCTCCTTCATCTCTGATCCACCATGGCTCTCGTTCCCATTAAAATGCCCCAACTCGGCGAATCTATCGCCGAGGCGACCATCGTTCGCCTCCTCTTCAAAGAAGGTGACAGCATCCAAGCTGATGCCGATCTCATCGAGGTCGAGACAAACAAGGCCATGATGGCGGTCACCGCTCCCTGCTCGGGAGTGATCACGGAATTGCTGGCCGAAAACGGCACGAGCTACCCGGTAGGGGCGATTCTCGGTCAGATCGAGGTCAGCGCCGAGGAAGCCAAGCGCCTGGGGTTGGATGAACCGGAAAAAACCTCTCGCAAGCCCGCAAAGAAGCGTTCCGATACGCCGCCCGCTCCGCAAAAAGTCGAGCCCACCGTGCCTGGTGGATTGCCCGTTCCCGCCCACGCCGGAGGAGTCACCTACCTCTCGCCCCGCATGAAGGCCCGCATGTCGGAGCTCGGCCTCCGCGCAGCCGATCTCGCGGGCATCGCCGGCAGTGGCGCCGGTGGACGCGTCACCATCGAGGACCTCGAGCGCTTCCTGGGGAGCATCGAAAATAACAAAATCACTCCCGCCTCACCGATGCGGAAAGCCGTAGCCGACGCCATGATCCGCAGCTGGTCGCGCCCGCTCGCCACAGTCGGCATTCCCATCCAGCTCGACAAGCTCCTCGCCCATCGCAAATCGCATCCCTCCAAGCCCGGCCCCGCGCTCTACGCACTTCGCGCTCTCGCCGTTGCCCTCGGCGAAAACAGCGCTCCCGCCGGACGCCTTGTGGGCGAAAGCATCGTGCACCCGCCTTCGGTGGATATCGGATTCGCCGTCGAAGCAGACGATGGCGTGCTGGTTCCCGTCATTCGCAACGCCGACCAATTTCCTCTCGACGATCTCGTTTCCCGCTACAACCGCCTTGTGGAACTCGCGCGCCAGCGCCGCCTTCCCGCCGCCGACACGGGCGGATCCATCGCCACGATCACCAACTACGGCACCTTCGGCCTTACCCTCGCCACTCCCATCCCTCTCCCTGAGCAAACCGTCCTCCTCGGCATGGGAGCAGGCCAGACCGTTCCAAACTGGAATCCCCAACTCGAAGAATTCGTTCCCGTCGTGGAAGCCATGTTCACCCTTAGCTTCGACCACCGCGTCCTCGACGGCGGCGCCGCCGGCCGCCTCCTCAAGCGCATCGCCGAGTTGCTCAACGCTCCGGAAACCCTCTAATCCCAACTCAAGCGCCTAGCGCTACCGCGAAAATTGGACGGCGACGGCGCGGCGTCCCTACCCAGAATGAACGATCGCGCTGCCGCGCTGACTGTTCATTTTTAGGGTGGTTTTTTAGAAAGAAATTTTTATTGCGGCGGGCCAACAAGTAGCGCAAGTTGGGCGTCATTCTCCCTCAATATGCTTATCCTCAATATGCTTAAAAACCTTGCTCGTTTCGATCATGTATTTCGTGTCGTCCTAATGACGGCGATTCTCTCTTTCACCGCCGCCGTTCATGCGCAGGAGATCAACCCCGCCGATATGAAACGCGGAGCGATCATCATTACCGCTGTTCAAGGCAAGGTGATGCTCATCAAGCCCGGGGCAACAGAAGGAAAAAAGGCTGCCAAGGGTCAGACTCTGCAACAGGGAGAAAAAGTCATCACAGATAAAAATTCTACTGTTTCTCTGGCATTTGAAAACGGTTCGGTGATTCAGGTCGAACCCGAGTCGAGTTTTATCGTCGAGGAGTTTCTTCAGGCGCCTTGGGAGGTTTCGGAACAAGCGCTAAGCGAGATGAAAACGGAACCGAGCAATTCCAAGCTGTCCACATTCCTTGAGTATGGGGATGTGACATCAGGTGTCAAAAAACTGAAACCCGGCTCCAGCCTGACTGTGGCAACGCCTCTCGGCTCAGCCGGAATTCGTGGCACGGAGTTCAAAGTCGGCTTGCAGAGGGATTCGAAAGGTGGTTCCAAAGGCCTCAGTGTCGCTGTGGCGTCTGGCGAGGTTGCAGTTACCACCAAGGGTAGAGGCACCACCTCGGTGAAGGGAGGATTTTCCACCAGCGTCACCGTGACGCCGAGTGCCGACGGCCAAGCGTCGACGGTCAGCCAGCCAGTCACTAGTCAAATCCCTCCTGATTCGAGCCTATCCATCCTGCAATCGGTAAAAACTCAGCAGGAATCTGCAGCGAGTGTCGTGACAAATGCCTTGTTGCAAAGCGCAGGTGCTTCTGGCTCGGGACTGAATACAAAGCAGAAAAGTGCCATCCAAGACGCAGCTGAAATCAGCGTGGAAACTCTTTTAAAAACCGTGGAACAACTCTCGTCAGAAAAAGCTTCATCGGCGCCAGAGATCGCCGCCTTTGCAACAGATCTGGCACCTAATGCCGCTGCTGATATCGCCGCTGCGGCCGCCACAAGCGCACCAGACTTTGCAGCGCAAATCGCGGGAGCCGTCACATCCGTGGCCCCTGCCTTTGCCCCACAAATTGCCGCAAGCGTGGCCTCAGCCGTTCCAGCTGCCGCGCCAAATATCGCAGCGGTTGTGGCTTCCGCCGCTCCCTCCCAAGCTCCCCAAATCGCAGCAACGATGGCGGGAGCGCTACCAGACGCAGCCCCGGCCATCGCTCGCAGTGTGGCTCAATCCCAGCCGCAACAGTCCGAACAAATCATCCTGCAAACCTCGGAAGCTGCTCCAGAAGCCGCCGCCGCCATCGCATCGGAAGTCCAAGCGGCAGCCGAAGCCCAAGGCGAGGGAACAGGTGGCGAAGGTCAATCAACTAAAGTGGAACCTCCCCCAGTGATTCCAACAAACCCGGTCCAGCCACCACCGCCAGCACCTCCAACGCCAACGCCTCCAAGCCCAACGCCTCCAAGCCCAACCGCTACCCCGGAGCCAACGCCAACGCCAAATCCCAGCAACGGTTGAAGTGTGAGGTATCACACCATGGCGCGGCAGCGCCCCTCGTCCACCCAAGGTAGGGATGGCGCGCCGCCGCCGTCCGATTTCTGCGGCGAAGCCGCCTTTGCATCGAAGAAACGGCGACGCAGTCGCCGTTTCTGGATTTCGCCTTAGACTTCCTCTGCCTGTTTGTTGCTGATTCTGATGAGACTGACGGTGGCTCCGCTACGGCTACCGTCTTTGTGCAGGAAGGGGGTGGCGCGGAGCAGGATTTTTTCGCCATCGGGTGCCGGCAGGAGGTCTTCGACGACCTTTTCGCCGGCGAGGATGCGACGGGCAGCTTCGGCGACGTGGGCGAGGAGTGGGTGTGCGAGGGCGGTGATTTCGCGGCCGATGTCGTGGGGGAGGATGCCGGTCTTGCTGGCGGCTTTGGGCGTGAATCTCCGGATACGTAGTCCGTTATCGAGGAAGATAGTGGCGATATCAGTGCTCGCGATGAAGTTGTCGAGGTCCTCGTTCGCTTGGGTGATATCCGCAATTTTGGTTTGGTGCTCGTTGTTGAGGGTCTGGAGTTCCTCGTTCACGGTCTCGAGTTCTTCGTTGGCGCTTTGAAGTTCTTCGTTGGAGGCTTGGAGCTCTTCATTCGAGGTTTGGAGTTCCTCGTTCGAGGCCTCGAGTTCCTCGATGGCGGCCTTGAGCCGCATTTTGCTGGCGCGGAGTTCCTCTTCGAGGTCGGCGATGCGGAGCATGCTTTCCTTGAGGTCGAAGGGGGGATGTTCGATGGGGAGGTTTGTTTCCATTTCTTCAAAGAAAACCAATAGAAAGACCCGATCCTGATCGGGAGAGCGGAAGGACTCGACAAGGACGTTGACGGCGCCTTGGCTAGTTTCGACTGGACCGAATTTGAAGGGCCGACCATCGTTCAAAACCTTGCTGGCGGCGGCGGCGAGACTGGCGGCAAAGTCGCGCGGGAGGAGTGTGGTTAGCTTAAGGCTCGAGCGACCTTCCGAGAGCGAGGCATACTTTGATGGGGTTCCAAAGCTGTAGAGAATATCCATCTGGTTGTTGAGCACGAAACACGTGCGACCGAGACGGGCGAGGATGCGGTTTGTGAACGATTCCGTGAGGCGAGGCTCATTGGAAAGGGAATGGCTCGGGAGGACGGGCATGCTCACGGGATGATCGGCTATCGAACGAAGCACGCCGAACTGCAGAGCCTCGGGCAATGCATTGGGGATGGTGTTTTTTTTCCGGAAAAGGTGGTTGCGGGCATCCAGCGTCTCAAAGTCGTTTTGGAGGTCGCCAAGGCTCTCGCTGAGACCGAGCGCGAAGACGCCTTCGGGGCGGAGGGCATAATGGAGGATCGAGAGCACGCGCTGCTGGGCGGCAGGCTGGAGGTAAATAAGCACGTTCCGGCAACTCACGAAATCGATACGGGTGAAGGGAGGGTCCTTGAGGAGGTTGTGCTTGGCAAAGACGATGCGCTCCCGGACGGTGCGGCAAATCTGGTAATGATCGCCATGGCGGGTGAAGTATTTTTCGAGCAGGTCGGGGGGTATGTCGGCTGCGATGGACTCGGGATAAATCCCCTGCCCGGCGATCTCGGTGGCGCGACGGTCCAGGTCGGTGGCGAAGAAGCGGCAAGGCAGATTGATCTCACCACACTCGCGAAGCACCTCCTCAAGCAGCATGCCAATGGAGTAAACCTCCTCGCCGGTAGCGCAGCCAGGCACCCAGAAACGGAGCGAGCGCCCGCCTGCGGAGCGCACAAGGCGGGGCAGCACATCTTTGCGCAAATGCTCGAAAACCTCAGGATCGCGGAAAAAACGGGTCACGCTGATGAGCATGTCCTTGGCGAGGCTCTCGCACTCGGAGGGTTCTCTTTTCAGAAGATCGACATACTCCTCGAAGTTGGAGATGTGGCGAATGCCCATGCGGCGCTCGATGCGACGGTTCACGGTCTCGCTTTTGTAGGCACCGAGATCGAAGCCCGTGTGGCGCTTGAGCAGGCTGGCGAGGCGGCGCATGGCGCTCTGCTCCTCCTGCCCAGCCTCTGTGACAAGAACGGGGGCAGAGGAAATCTGATGCCGCACAATGCGCACGACTTCGCGGGCGAGCTTGGCGGGAGGCAGGACATAATCCGCCGCGCCAGTCAGGAGCACGCTCGAGGACATGCCGCCAAATGCAGCCGAAGCAGGTTCCTGCACACACACAATGCCGCCGGCCAGCTTCACGAGGCGGGCTCCATGGGATCCGTCACAACCTGTGCCGGAGAGGATAATGGCGAAGGATTCCGGCCCGCAATCGGCAGCGAGGGATTCCAAAAGAGTATCGATGAGCGCAGGCACGGCGTGCGCGAAGAGAAGGCCTTTTTCGACAAGGTGGCCACCTTCGATTCCAAAAAGATGGCCTGGTGGGAGGACATGGATTTTACCTGGCTCTAAAGGAGCGCCGGGCGTGGCCCACGCAACGGACAGACCACCCTCGCGCGTGAGAATTTCGACCAGGTGACTTTCGCCATCAGCTGGAAAATGGCTGGCGACAATAAAGGCGGCATGGAGGTCGCCGGGAATCTCTGCAAAAAAAGCACCAAGGGCTTCCACTCCTCCTGCAGAACATCCCACGACGGCAACCGGAAACTTTCTCGCATCGGGGGAGTTTTCAATCGCTGTTGGGGTGCTGCTTTCCATCTACGGCAGGCTAACGGAAAAATTATTTTCCGCCATACTTTGTCTTGCAATCCAATCAGCTGCCATGGCGATGAGGTGCGAGGCGGTGGCGGCGTGGAGCTTTTCCTTGATATGGGCGCGGTGGGTCTCGACCGTCTTCGGGCTGAGGTTCAAGCGTTTGGCAATATCCTGGGTGGCCACGCCCTCGCCAATCAACTTAAAAACCTCAAACTCCCTGGGGCTGAGTGAGTCGGGGCCGGACTGCTTGTTTTTCGAGCGGTGGGAAAGAAACTCCAGCAACTGTCCGGCTATGGCCTCGCTAACATAGATGCGGCCGCGCAGCACGGTGTGAATCGCCTCGAGCACCTTGTCGCTGTGCTCGCTCTTCATGATGTATCCCCGTGCGCCGATCTCCAGCGCCCGCCGAGCATAGCTGGTCTCAGCATGCATCGAAAGGATGAGCACAGGAATCCCCGGGCAGCGGGCGTGAAGATCCTGCACCAACTCGAACCCGCTCCGGCCAGGCAGGGAAACATCGGTGAGCACCAGATCGGGCTGCAGGCTTATGGCGGCATCGAGAGCCTCGCCTGCGTGGCCCACCTCGCCGCACACCTCGAGTCCAGGTTCCCCGGCGATCATCATTTTCAGACCCATGCGGGTCGTCGGATGGTCCTCGACGAGCAGGATACGCTTTTTCTGAGGCTTTTTGCTCTTTGGAGAAGGCTTCGTTTTTTTCATTTGGGAAAGTGACAGATCACGCGCACACCGCTAGCAGGGATGCGCTCGACGGCGACAGTGCCTTGAATCGCATCGGCACGGTGACGCATGATTTTAAGGCCCATACCATTGCCGCGTGCGGGAGCGGGGTCGTCGTCCTTGATTCCGTTGCCGTTGTCGGTGATAGACAGCGTGCCTTGAAGCAAATCCAAATCCACTCGAATCTGGGTAGCATCACCGTGCTTGATGGCATTTTGGATCGCCTCTTGGGCGATGCGGAAGAGGTTTATGGCCTTTTCGATTTCGAGCCGCTGGGAACGGCCCCGGCATTTGACGGTGCACTTGACTTGAAAAAGGGCGCTGGTATTTGCCGCCAACTCATCGAGCGCTGCGGCGAGGTTGCCACCCTCGAGTTCCAGCGGGGCAAGGCCACGCGAGAGCAGTCGTATGTGGTGCACGGCACGCTCGAGGGCTCCACTGAGATGGTCGATCTGCTGGCGCAGAACAGTGCCCTTCCTGCGCTTCTTGGAAATGGCCTCAAGGGAGTAGCGGACGCCGCTCAACTCTTGGCACACGCCATCGTGGAGATCGTGGCCGACGCGCCGGTGTTCCCGCTCGCTGATGGAGATCAACTCAGCCTCCAATGTCTTGCGGGCTAGTATCTCTCGCTGGAGCTCATGATTTGAGGATTCCAGTTCTGCTGTGCGCTCGCGGATTCTATCCGCAAGTCCGGAGTTCAGGCGATGCATCTCCTGCTCGGCCAACACGCGGTCAGTGACATTATTTGCCACCCAGAGTATAGACTTCGCATGGCCTTCTGCATCAAGGAGAGCTGAAAGATGGCACTCGCAAAATAAGAGCGAGCCATCCTGATGCAGTGCCCGACATTTCACAAAGTCGCTCGCCGCCTGGCCTTTCTTCAGGCGTTCCAAAATAACCCGAAATCCCGGCCTGTCGTCCGGATGGATCAAGGCCAGATAATCCATTCTCTCGCTTTTCAACTCGCGCCGCGTCCAGCCAAACATGTCCTCGGCCTCGCCATTCCAGATGAGACATTTGCCCTCGGGATCCCACTCCATCACAGCGAGGGGCGTATTATTCATGTGGTATGTGAGACGCTGGACGAGTTCTTGGATGTGACGCTCGTCACGCCGCATGGACGTAATATCCCTCACCGTAGCAATAAATGTCGATTTGACGGCCGATGTGGTATCACAAACGGTGCGGATGTGGAGAATCCTTCTCCTGCCCTTGATTTCAAGGTGCACCTCACGATCAATCCCCTTTCCCTTTTCCAAGCTATCCCTCGCAATCCCCTCCCAAAGCAACCCGCACTCTTCCGACATTCCCGCCTCGCGGCAGGTCTTCCCGAAAAACGCCTGAGGCTTAGAGCCCATGAGGTCTTGGATGCGGGAATTCACATATAAGAAGCGCGCATCGGCATTCATACGAAGCACAATATCAGGCATTTGTTCGGCTAAAATACGGAATTGTAGCTCCTCGCAGGAACTGCATTCCGAGCGGGGCAGGAGGCTGTGAAGAAGCTTGTTCATGGGTTATATTCAGATTTTGCCAAAAGCATGCGGTGCTTCAGAAGAGCCTCACCCTGCTCAACGCTGCAAGTCGGGGGGGGGGTAAATACGCATTTATTGCCATCGGCGGCATTAAGTTACCAGCTTAGTTCCATGTCAAGCGACGAGAGGGTCGGGAATTTAGCAAAACATGGCATCGGGTTTTTCCCGATGCGGGGTATTCTCGTTGTAGAGCCGCACCTCGTGCAAACGGGCGCGGAGATGGGCGCCGAAATTTTCAATAATATCGAATGCGCTTTCGAAGTGTTCGGAGGACGATGCCGCGCCGGGGCGCCATTCATCAATCGGGATGCGAACGGCATCCGGAAGCTTCCTGGGCGGCATGAGGAGAGGGATATCGCGAAGCGGCGCGCATTCCCGGGAGTCCAGCGGTGGATGACTGAAAAAATCGATGCCGTTGGGCGAGGTTTTTTCGCGGAGCCAGGTGGCAAAAGAAATAGCGCCCGGCGTGACATGGTCGCCAAGGAGAGTGAAGAGGGCTGAGCCTGTGGCGGCGCTCTGGCTGAGCCACTCATCGACCCAGATCGGGAGATGCGCAGGCTGCTCTTCGCTGCCAGATGCCGAAACGATGACGACATCGGCACGGGCGGCTGCTGAGGCAGATGGGATGCAGGATTCAGAACCACCAAGGCTGCTCATTTTCCAAACATTGATCTCCAGCCCGGCATCGTGGGGAATCTCGCTGCGCAGAACCTCGCAGGCACGGAGAGCGCGGGCGGCAGAAACGACATTTTCGTATATAATGACGATGCGGAAGGGCCGGCTAGGGGATTCGGCGGTGAAGACGAGTTCTGAGACTTGATCGAGGAGTTGGTCCATTGCGGTGGTTTGTTTTTTGAGGTTTGTTTTTCTGGTATTTGAAAGCCGAAGGCACTTGCCCGGCACGCAGGCAGATATTTCATTCCTCGCCTCCTGCCGCGATAGGGTGATCACCTCATGGCGCGGGGAGGCGCTCTGGAACTACGTCTGGAGTCTATGCAAAACCAAATTCACCCGCACCCCGCAGCTTCCGAACTGGAGATGTTCGACATCGTTCCCGACCGACCGCTCCCGCCCATGGAGTCGGAAGACGAATCGCTTGCACATTGGCTTCGCGAGCAGTCGGAAGAGAAACTCCGCGAGCTGCTCGAAGCCCTCTCGGAATTCTACGGGGAGAGCCGCTCATGAGCGCGCCGTCCACATCCGCCGAGAGGCGTGCCATGTCCACGGCTCCGGAAATCACCATCGTCCACCCGCGCAAAAAACAAACCACCCGTGCAGAGCGTGTGGTGACCGAGCTGTTTGCCCGAGCAGATATCGAGATCAACGGTGACCGACCATGCGATATCCAGGTCAATGACGAGCGATTTTACCGCCGCATTCTCAAGGATGGCACGTTGGGTTTCGGCGAGTCCTACATGAAGGGCTGGTGGGACTGCGACGACATAGAGGAGTTGTGCGCCAGGGCGATCCATGGCCGCATCGAAACCTCGATCCGTCCGAGTCTCGGGGCGCTAGTGGAAGTGGCATTCTCACTTTTGCTGAACCTCCAGAGCAAGTCGCGCACGCGTGTCGTCGCACATCAACACTACGACCTAGGGAATGATTTTTTTGGAGCGATGCTGGATCCAGCGATGCAGTATTCGTGCGCTTATTTCCACGGCACGACCGACCTGGCGGCCGCGCAGGAACTCAAGATGGAACTCATCTGCAAGAAGCTCGCCCTCCAGCCCGGCATGCGCCTCCTCGACATCGGCTGCGGCTGGGGTGGCCTAGCAAAATTCGCCGCCGAGAACCACGGCTGTGAGGTCGTGGGCATCACGATCTCGGAGGAGCAAAAAACCTACGCCGAAGCTCATTGCAAAGGCTTACCAGTGGAAATTCGCCTCCAGGACTACCGCGATGTGAAGGGCGAATTCGACGCCATCGCAAGCGTGGGCATGCTCGAACACGTGGGACCAAAAAACTACCGGCGCTACATGGACCTCGCCAGCCACTGCCTAAAGCCAGGGGGCCTTTTCCTCTGCCACACCATCACGGCAAACGAACCAGGCATCGCGTGCGACCGCTTCATCTCCCGCTACATCTTTGCCAACTCGGCAATCCCCACCGCCGCGCAGGTCCTGCAGGCGGCAGAGCCGTTTTTTGTGAATGAGGACATGCACAACCTCGGCCCCTACTACGTGCCGACGCTGCGCGCATGGGAAGCTAGCTTCATGCGCTCACGCGAGGAATTCCGCCAGCGCTACGGCGAGGAGTTTGTAAGAATGTGGAGGCTGTATCTGCTGAGTTGCTCAGGTGCATTCCGCGCCAGAAGCCTGCAGGTATTCCAATTCCTCTTCTCCGCCGGCGGCATCGAAACCGCACGTCCGCTGAGGATCTCCTGAGCCGGGCGTTTTTCTTGCCCGATTGAATACAACACACATAGTGCGACAGCTTATGAAGACCGAGTCATCGCAGACCATGAACCACCCCGCACCTCCGGCAGTCGCCGGTTGGGTGGAGGAAATAGCCGCCCTCACCCGCCCCGATGCCGTCCACTGGTGCGATGGCTCGGAAACCGAGGACCTCGCCATGCGCGAGGCGATCGTGTCCTCGGGCGCCGGCGTGTGGCTGAATGCAGAGAGACGGCCGAATTCCCTGCTCGTCCGCAGCGACCCGCGCGATGTCGCCCGCGTGGAAGAACGCACATTCATCTGCTCGCGCTCGAAGAAAGACGCCGGTCCTACCAACAACTGGGAGGCTCCAGAGCAAATGAAAGCCCGCCTGAGCAACCTCTTCGCAGGCTGCATGCGCGGTCGGACGATGTATGTCATCCCCTTCAGCATGGGCCCGGTCGGCTCCCCGATCGCCCAATACGGTATTGAGATTTCCGACAGCCCCTACGTCGTGGCCAACATGCGAATCATGACTCGCCTGAACCCAGCCGTGTATGGGGAAATCGAAAAATCCGGCGTCTTTGTGAAATGCCTTCACTCAGTGGGATCTCCGCTCGCACCCAGTGCAAAAGATGCCACCTGGCCGTGCAATCCCGAGCACACCTACATCACCCACTTCCCTGAGGAACGGCTTGTGATGAGCTTCGGCTCGGGATACGGCGGCAACGCCCTCCTCGGGAAAAAATGCTTCGCCCTGCGCATCGCCTCCGCCATGGCCCACGACGAGGGTTGGATGGCTGAACACATGCTCGTCCTAGGCGTGAAATCTCCCGATGGAGAGAAAACCTATGTCACTGCGGCCTTCCCGAGCGCCTGCGGAAAGACGAATTTCGCCATGATGGTTCCCCCACCCGACATGCGCGAGGAAGGTTGGGAAATCAGCTGCGTGGGTGACGATATCGCCTGGATCAAGCCAGGCCCCGACGGATACCTCC